>Ga0310916_10000019_pt1 | contig 58021 bp, 55 predicted proteins | sample GREbulkMGLF176_FD_203444 | JGI IMG/M metagenome (GOLD analysis project Ga0310916, IMG submission 203444) | Lab enrichment of tropical soil microbial communities from Luquillo Experimental Forest, Puerto Rico - GRE.bulkMG.LF176 | ecosystem: Environmental > Terrestrial > Soil > Tropical forest >...
CGGCATGGAAACTCGGTCCTGCACTCGCCACCGGCTGTACTGTGGTGTTGAAACCGGCTGAGGAGACGCCACTGTCCGCGCTACGGCTCGGCGAGCTAATTCAAGAAGCGGGATTCCCCGAAGGGGTCGTGAATATCGTTACCGGTTTTGGCGAGCCGGCGGGCGCTGCGCTGGCGGCGCATCCGGGGATCGACAAGGTGGCGTTCACAGGCTCAACCGAGGTCGGCAAGCTCATCTTGCAGGCCGCCACCAATGATCTGAAGAAGGTCTCGCTTGAGCTCGGAGGCAAGTCGCCGAACGTTGTCTTGCGGGATGCCGATCTTGACATCGCCGCAAAGGGCACGGCGAGCGCCATCTTCTTCAATCATGGTCAGTGCTGTTGCGCCGGGTCACGGTTGTTCGTGCAGGAAAGCATCTTTGACAAGCTCGTTGGCGGTGTCGCCGACGAGGCCAAGAAGCTCAAGGTCGGTCCCGGCCTCGATCCCAACACCCAGATGGGCCCGATGGTCTCCGAGATCCAGTACAACCGTGTATGGAACTATATCGAGTCCGGCGTGTCAGAAGGCGCGAAAGCCCTCACGGGTGGCAGGCAGCTCGGGGGCAAGGGGTATTTCCTCGAGCCAACCGTGCTGGTGGACACCAAACCGAGCATGAAGGTCATCCGGGAAGAGATCTTTGGTCCGGTGGTCGCGGCCATCCCCTTTAAGGAGCTAGATGATGATCTGGTCCGGGCCGCCAACGACAGCGTCTACGGCTTGGCGGCCGGGGTCTGGAGCCGGGATATTAGCAAGGCGCATCTGCTGGCAGGGAAGCTGAAGGCAGGTACCGTTTGGGTCAACTGCTACAATATCTTCGATGCGGCGTTGCCCTTCGGCGGCTACAAGCAGTCTGGCTGGGGACGTGAGATGGGACATGACGCCCTTGATCTCTACACCCAGAAGAAGGCTGTCTGCGCCGCCCTGTGACATCGTAGCGATCCAACGGCGCGGCCAAGCGGTCGTGAGCCAATCGCAGGCAGTGCCCGGCTGCCTGCGATTTTTTGCTTCTCTCGGAAGGCGCGAAAATCGATGCCGTAGAGCTCGGTCCAATGGCCTTGGATTCTCGCGCTCCGTCATGCCGCGGACGTAAGGGCTCAAAAATCTAACATCGAACCCATCGAAGCGCACCTAGCCAGCGGCGATGCTGCACGAAGTTCGTTCGATATGGTGGGTCAAGAAAATACCGAGTCGGCGTTGGCAGCCGCGGCCCTAACTTAGTCGTGTTCGCCATATCGGAATCCGAAGTTTCGCTCGGCGAGTTCGCGCGTCTCATAAAACGCTCTGTTCTTGGACGGCGGTAGCGCGACTAACAACCTTCCCGATGGCGCCACACGTAATCAGGTCGAGATGTCGGTGTCCGCGAACTCGACACCGATGTCGATAATGTCCTCGCTTCACTTGCCGATCGCATTATGTGCTCTGGTGGTCATCAATGGCACTTTCGTGCATGTGGCCGACCGTGCGACGCGGCGCCTAGTCGACGGTGACGTGCTGGCGATCTGGCCACCAATCGCTGGTGGATGACGGGCTGATCTCGCTAAACGAGAAGCCTGCAGCCGCGCCCTTTATCGTCCGCTTCGAGATGGCAATAACACCTGCGGAATTTCGACGTCTCACATATCTTCTGCCAGGAGCTCAGCGAGTCCGGCTCGAAGAGATGTCGGCCACGTGTGAGCAAACCGAGGGACAACGTTGGCAGATCACTCTCTCGAATGCGCGGACGCGTTCTCTGGCTTCACTCGAGCTGCCTATTGCTGACGTCGAGATTGAGATGACTGGCTACTCCGCGTCGGAGTTTCAACACTTCCTAGAGCAATTCCACCTTGTTTTCCGCAGAGGTGGAGGATAACCGATCATATATCGTCTTGGTGCACTTGAGCCAACGTCAGCGAGTAAGGGATCGCCAAGAGAAATCTCTGGGTTCGACCGGTCGACCACGGAGGGATTATTTTTTAGTATCGCCGTTCGCGTCGAATTGACTCACGTAAGCCCACAAATCTTTCGCCTGCTGCTCGTTCTTGATACCCGGGAAGATCATTTTCGTGCCGGGCACTTTGGCAGCCGGATTTTTTATGTACTCCTCGAAGGTGCCTTCATTCCAAACGATACCCGAGTTCTTGTTGGCGTCGGAATACTCGAAATCCGGCACGGTCCCAGCCTTGCGGCCATCAAGACCGTTGAGTTCAGGGCCAATTTTGTTTTGCGCGCCAGGACCAATCGCGTGACAAGCCAGGCAGATATTGAAGACTGCCGCGCCCTTTTGCGCATCTTGCGCCATGGTAGATGCATACGAGCCGGCCATCATAACTGCCACGACGAGCGATTTTTTGACCATACTGTTTCCTCGTTGCGATTTGTGTCTCATTGCCACCTCTAGCTGAGGCGACAGCTTAAGTTAGCACGCGATTGCTCATCTGGTCGGTGCTGGTACCTGAACCCCTGGTGTGCAGATTATCTCGCAACAATGCCTTGATCAGCGCTGAAAACGAAGCGCGTGCCCATATAAGAGCGGAGGAGCTTATTCGGCAATCTCGGCCTTGACCATGTCATAGAACGGCTCACCCGTGATTAAAAAGAGAGGCACTTATTGGATTTCCGCGAATCTCTAACCGTTTGGATTTCCGCGAATCTCTAACCGTTTCCCGGCCACGCGAACAATGCTGGATAGGGCAATAAGTCTCTCGACGGTTCCGATTTTTCCTGCGGTCAGTACTTTCCATTCCACACCGCGGTCAGATGACCGAGGCTAGTTCAGAGTGCTGACATAAGCCGCAACCGCTTCGATCTGCGACTTGTTGAGGCTGTGCGCAACCGGGCTCATGATTGCTGATGTGTCCGGGATTTTTGGATTTTGGCCGCGTTCTTTACCCCAATTGACTAATTTGTCGATGACGTAGGGATAAAGCTGACCGGCCAAACGAGGAATTATGCCGGAGCCTGCGGCATCGGGACCGTGACAAGCGGCGCATGCCGCGATGTCTTGATCCGGCAGTCCGTCTTGGAAGATTTTTTGGCCTGCCGCCACGAGCTGCCGCGGTGCGCCGCCGAGTGGCGGCGGATTGAGCGCGTTGAAATTTGCGGCAAGAGCCGTGACCATAGATGGGCTCAGCGAATGTGCCACGTTAAACATGACGTTGTTTGTTCGTCGATGCTCAATGAACGCCTGCAGCTGATTTTCCAGATATGGTGGTTGCTGTCCGGCAAGGCGCGGTATCGGGTAAAAACCGCGGAAACCCTGCGCCGAAACGCCATGGCAAACTTTGCAATATTGCAGCTTCGCCTGGACGTCAGTGTCGACACTCTTACGCCCCTGCGCCCAGCTCGCGGTTGCAAACGCAAAGGCGGCCAGTGCCGTGGGCCAAGCCAGGGTGAAACAGATGAGCGTACAAAAGCGTCGCATCGTCGTTACAAACGATCGTCCGCTGTTCATGGATGAACCGTCTACGCCTTATGGAACGCAAATATACTCCTTGTGGCGATGGTCGCACCAGGTTTTTGCACTAGGGACAATGGGGGAAACTCCCGCTATGTCTGCTGTGAGTCCATTTTCGGAAGCAAGCGGAAGTGACGCGGACATCGGATTTCGTCCGTTCTTGCGGTTTCCCGCAAGTCAGGTCCAAAGTATGTTTCATCGGTGAGCGCATTGGGACGGGCCCACTCTATACGCTCAGCGTCGCTGCAAAGGTCGCTAGCCCCGCCGGAACCGTGGCCCCGGCAGATGCTGCCGCAGTGCCGGCAGGTGGGTGATCGCCAAAGCCGCGCATCATCGGACGGCGCTTCCTTATGTTGCGGCGCACATGAGCCGGCGTGCTACCAAAATCGGATTGTAAAACCTTTCAGAAAGGTTCTCATGTAGACACCGAGACCGCGCCACGGAGAGTGACGGTGAGGCTTCATGCTCCGACCAAGGGTTGGTTCACGGCTTCACTGATCATCGCGGCGCTGATCTATCCGATCGCGGTTCCCGCCGTCGCGTCGTTCGTCCTCAGCCTGTTCCTGATGCCGGAAACGCGCGAGCGCAGCATCTGGGACGAGGCGGCAACAACGCAGAAGGCATAAGATCGATATTTGCGACAGCGCAAATCCGCGCCACAAAATGTGTGCGGGGCCATTCGGCCCCGCATTTTTCGTTCCAAGCGCCGTTGGCGCTTGCAAAGCGGCAGTCTTTTTTTACGGCCCTTATTGTCAGTCCGCACGCGCTCCAGGTCTCGAGATAAGGGCTCCGGATGAAAAGGGTTTGGTCGCAATTCCATTTCCTTGCCCACGCACCAATGCCAGCGACTGGATCAATAGCGATCTAGGCACGCGCGTTTGCATGCGGCCAGTTAGATGGCGCATTTGGCAAAAAGCCCAAATCGCCGCAACCGCACCGTTTGATGATGCAGTTAATTGGCGTGAGCGGTTACTAGCTTGAACGGAAGTCGGGCGTGTATGTCCATCTGGATTACTCTGTGCCCGCATGGCACACTTAGGCAAGGAGGAGTTCGGCCTTGCCGTCGGTCATCAAGCTCACCGTCTTTGTCACTGCCGTTATCCTCACCACGGCTAACCGAACTTATGCAGCTCATTCCGGTGCCGAGTGCTACCTCCACGGCCACCGAATATATGTTCCTGACGGTTTGAATTATCCCCGTCAGGCGTGGGGCGGTTGGGGAATAACTTGTCGAACAGGAGCCCAAGAGATAGTGGCGGGATCAGCAGCAATTGGAGGGGACCCTGAAGGGCGACCTGCAGAGTGGTGTGGCTGGTGGATGCGGCAACACCTTGGAGGACGGTACGGTCCTGAGTTCAATGTTGCTCGCAATTGGTTGAATGCTGGTCGTCCGCTTGATGGTCCTCGTCCCGGCGCCATTGGTGTTAAGGCTCATCATGTATTTCAAGTAATCCGGGTTGTTGATCGCGATCATGTGCTGGCAATCTCCGGCAATGACCATAATGATGTTCGGACTCGGATACGCCCAACGGCCGATGTTATCGGGTGGCGCGACGTTGCCGAGGAAAGCACTGCAGCTGATAAGCCTGCTCCTGATACCGCCACCACCGACGAGACCGCAGCGGATAAGATTGGTTCAGACAAGAGTGCGGGTGACGCCAGCGCCCAAGGTCCTTAGGGAGCTTTCTCCAGCACAGCGGGATGTGGGATCCGTCAAGGGTGGTGAGAGGAAGGAAGGTGGAAATGGCGAGGACTTCGCACGAATTCACTGGCGTGCGCTATCCAGGCGAACCGATTCGAAGCCTCGCCTGCGGAGAGGGAGCCGCAGCATCGCTTGCTCCCGTTGAGGAGGAGTTCTTAGGATCCAGGGGGCTCCGGCCTCGGCCCTCCGGTTAGGACAATTTTTCGTCGGTCGCTCACGAAGGCCCGTCCGGACTTTTTGCGCGCCCGGCGCTGCACGGTGCTCCGTTTTCTTAGCCCTGTGCGCGAGGAGGCGACGGGGCCGATCCTCCAGCTGAAACGCGATCCCGCAACACCGATTCGGAGATCGAATTCGGTAGCGGCTTGGTTTTTTCGAACAGTCCCAGCAGCGGCAGGATGACGAAGAAGAACGCGAAATAGTAGGTCGAGAGAATGCGTGCCGCGATGACATAGCCACCCGTCGGTTCCTGCGAACCGAGATAGCCAAGCCCGATCACCGCAGCAAAGAAGATGAACAAAAATTGCCGATACATCGGACGGTAATTTGCTGAACGCACCTGCGACGTATCGAGCCAAGGCATGAACGCCAGCACGATGATCGAGGCGGCGAGTGCGGTTACGCCGAGGAGTTTGTTGGGAATGCCGCGCAGGATGGCGTAGAACGGCAGATAATACCATTCCGGCACGATATGTGTCGGTGTCTGCTCTGGATTTGCCCGCTCGAAGTTGTCGGGCGAGAGCAGATAGTTCGGGATGTAGAAGACGAACCAGGCGAACACAATGCAGAACACGCCGATGAGGAACCCATCTTTGATCGTGGCATAAGGCGTGAATGCAACCACTTCCTTGTCGGTCTTCGGCTCGATGCCGGTTGGATTGTTTTGGCCAACGACATGCAGCGCCCAAATGTGCAACACGACCACACCTGTGATGACGAACGGCAGGAGATAATGCAGCGAGTAGAACCGGTTGAGTGTTGGATCCCCCACAGCGAAGCCGCCCCACAGCCAGGTCACGATTGAGCTACCAATCACCGGTATGGCGGAGAATAGATTGGTGATGACGGTCGCCGCCCAGAAACTCATCTGCCCCCACGGCAGCACATAGCCCACGAATCCGGTGGCAATCATAAGCAGGAATAGGATCACACCGAGAATCCACAGCACCTCGCGGGGGTCTTTGTAGGAGCCGTAATACATGCCGCGTGCAATGTGGATATAGACGGCGACGAAGAAGAACGAGGCGCCAGTGGCGTGTATGTAGCGCAAGAGCCAGCCGTAATTCACATCCCGCATGATGCGCTCGACAGAATCGAAGGCGAAATCGACGTGCGGGACGTAGTGCATCGCCAGCACGATACCGGTGACGATCTGCACGCCGAGCATAAAGGTCAGGATCGCGCCGAAAGCCCACCAGTAATTCAAATTGCGCGGTGTCGGATAGACCACGAACGACGAGTGGACCAGGGCTCCGACGGGCAGTCGGCGCTCCAGCCATTTCATGAAAGCGCTCTGCGGTTGGTAAGTTGAATGTTCGCTCATTTCAGACGCCTAAAGCATTTCTGACGATCATCCATTCGCATTCTTTCCGGAACAGCGCAAGCATCGGCTTCGAAGCGCGTGGCTCCGCACGTGTGCCGGATAGTATGACCGCCGCACCAGATTTTCGGGCAAATGACAGACAAGCCTCCATCCGGGCTTCGGTTTCGGCTCCTGCATCTGACCGGTTTGAATTCTAGAGTCTGCTCTTCGCGCCACGGGGCAGAAAGTATGAGCCCTTGATCTAACTCAAGGCCGCGAAGTCACAAACGTGTCAGTGATTTCCGTATGAGCCAAGCTCATGATGGAGGAGATATGGACTCCCGTACGAGCCGCTATCGTGACGTCTACACACATTGGCAGCACAGCCCGGAAGTGTTCTGGGCCGAAGCGGCCGCCGAAATCGATTGGTACGAGAAGCCGAAGAGGATTTTCGACAAGGATGCCGGCATCTACGGCCGCTGGTTCACCGGTGGCGTGGTCAATACCTGCTACAATGCGGTCGACCGCCATGTCGCGCGCGGGCGCAATAGTCAAGCCGCGCTGATCTACGACTCGCCGGTAAGCGGCGAGAAAAGGACCTTTACCTACAGCCGACTGCTATCAGAAGTGCAATTACTGGGTGCCATGCTACGCGACTTCGGCGTCGGCAAAGGCGACCGAGTTATCATCTACATGCCGATGGTGCCGGAGGCGATGTTCGCAATGCTGGCCTGCGCCCGCATCGGCGCCATCCATTCGGTGGTGTTCGGCGGCTTCGCGGCCAAAGAGCTCGCCACCCGCATCGACGACGCTAAGCCGAAAGTCATTCTCTCGGCCAGCTGCGGCCTCGAAGGCTCGCGCGTGATCCCCTACAAGCCGTTGCTCGACGAGGCGATTAAGCTCACCCAGCACAAGCCCGCTGCTTGCGTGATCCTGCAGCGCCCGCAATGCGAGGCACCGCTAGTTGCAGGCCGCGACCATGACTGGCGCAAGGTGTGGGAGCACGCTGTCAATAACGCTAAGACCTGCGACTGCGTGCCGGTCGCCGCTACCGACCCGCTCTATATCCTCTACACCTCCGGTACCACCGGCGTGCCGAAAGGCGTGGTGCGCGACAATGGCGGCCACATGGTAGCGCTCAAATGGTCGATGCAGAATCTTTACGGTGTCAATCCAGGCGAGGTCTATTGGGCGGCGTCCGACGTCGGATGGGTGGTTGGTCACTCCTACATCGTCTATGCGCCTCTGTTTCACGGCTGTACCTCGATTCTGTACGAGGGCAAACCGGTCGGCACGCCCGATGCCGGCGCATTCTGGCGCGTCATCGCTGAGCACAATTGCGTCACTATGTTCACCGCGCCGACCGCCTTCCGCGCCATCAAGAAAGAGGATCCAGAAGGCAAGCTCCTGGCGAACTACGATCTCAAGAATTTCCGGGCGCTGTTCCTGGCTGGCGAGCGCGCCGATCCCGACACACTGCAATGGGCGGAGAACATGCTGCAGCGGCCGGTGCTCGATCACTGGTGGCAAACCGAGACCGGCTGGTGCATCGCTGGCAATCCGCTCGGCCTGGGCGCTCTACCAATTCGCTACGGCTCGGCCTGCGTGCCGATGCCCGGCTACGCCATCGACATTGTTGACGAGGCCTGCCATCCGCAGCCAGCCAACAAAATCGGCTCGATTGTGGTCAAGCTACCGCTTCCACCGGGCAACTTCCCGACGCTGTGGCAACAGGACGAGCGCTTTGAGGAAAGTTACCTCGCTGAATTCCCAGGCTATTACAAAACCGCCGACGCTGGCTACAAGGACGACGACGGCTACCTCTATGTGATGAGCCGTACCGACGACATTATCAACGTCGCCGGCCATCGGCTCTCGACCGGCGGCATGGAGGAGGTGCTGGCCTCGCACAAGGACGTCGCCGAATGCGCCGTGCTGGGCATCAAGGACGATTTGAAGGGCGAAGTGCCCTGCGGCTTCATCGTGTTGAAAACTGGCGTCAACCGACCGCCCGAGGAAATCGAGAAGGAGATCGTCGCCCTGGTCCGCGAGAAAATCGGTCCAGTGGCGGCGTTCAAGATTGCTATTACGGTGGCGAGGCTGCCTAAAACCCGCTCCGGTAAGATCCTCCGCGGCACAATCAAGAAAATCGCCGACGGCGAGCCCTGGACCATGCCGGCAACGATCGACGATCCGATGATCCTCGACGAGATCGGCAGGGCGTTAGAGATGCATGGGGTGCGATGACGTCTCGATTTTGTATTCCATTTTGGTAGCCCTGTGCCGCCAACGGAAGTTCCAAAACACCTGGATGCGGATGTTTACAGAAAGAAGCGTTCGACGAGCGTTAATTGCAATTGCTTTGGCCGGGCTCGTTTCCGGTGCTGTGGCCTGGGCGAACGGAAGGAGTGATTTGGCAAGCTGGTGCTGGGCAGCTGGCACGCTGCCCGTGCTGATGGGTTTGCTGATCTCGATGATCCGCGACTTTTTGACGGGTCGTGTGGGAGTGGATTCGGTCGCGTTTGTGTCCATGTCGGGTGCACTTTTCCTCGGCCAGAATCTAGCGGGCATCGTCATCGCGATTATGTACGCCGGCGGCAATCTCCTGGAGGACATTGCAGTTGGACGAGCGGAACGTGATCTCAAATCGTTAATTGACCGGGCACCAAGAATAGCGCATCGGCGTATCGGATCGAACATTGAGGATGTGTTGATCGATCAGATCGCGATCGGCGACAACATTCTTGTGAGGGCCGGTGAGGTTGTTCCAGTCGACGGCGTCGTTCAGAGTCAAGTGGCCACGATTGACGAAGCGGCATTGACGGGGGAGGCGACACCCATTTCTCGACGGGACGGTGAGCTCGCACGGAGCGGTTCCGTTAACGCGGGAGATTCGTTTGAAATCCGCGCCTCCGCTGTTGCAAGTGAAAGCACCTATGCCGGCATTGTCCGCCTGGTCAGTGCGGCTCAGACCGCGAAGTCACCGTTCATCCGAATGGCGGATCGGTATGCGCTACTGTTCTTACCAGTCACGCTGGCGATTGCAGGTGGTGCCTGGTTCTTCTCCAATGATCCGGTGCGTGCACTGGCCGTCTTGGTCGCAGCGACGCCGTGTCCGCTTATTTTGGCGGCCCCCGTGGCATTTATCGCCGGCGTTGCGCAAGCCGCAAAACGCGGAATTCTCGTTAAGGGCAGCGGACCGCTCGAGGCGCTGGCCCATACTCACACGGTGATGTTCGACAAGACCGGCACGCTGACGATAGGGGGTGCGCGTCTTGTGGCGATCGAAGCAGCGCCAGGCCACAGCGCCGATGAAACTCTGCGGATCGCCGGTTCATTAGAGCAGGCCTCACATCACGTCGTGGCAGCAGCGATCGTCGAAGCAGCGACGGCAAGAGGGCTCAAACTTGCCGTTCCATCCCACGCGCGTGAGACCATGGGCTCCGGTCTAGAAGGAATTATTGACGGGCACACGGTCCGAGTTGGTTCGCATCAAATGGTTTGCGGATCGCGCAGACTCGAAGCTTGGGCGCTACGGGCCTTGAGACGTGCGTCATGGCGTTCCGCACTAAGCGTGTTTGTCGCCGTCGATGGACGTACGATTGGGGTAATACTGCTCGCGGATGAGCTCAGACGCGAGACACCGCGCGCGGTGCAGTCTTTACGAACGGCTGGCGTGTCGCGGGTCGTCATGGTGACTGGCGATCGCGCGGACGCTGCTGAGACTATCGGCGCTGCACTTGATCTCGATGCGGTTCTCGCCGAAAGGGAACCGGCCGACAAGGTCGATGCAGTCACAACAGAGCGACGGCAAAACTCAACCATTATGGTAGGTGACGGTATTAATGACGCGCCTGCACTCGCGGCGGCTAACGTCGGTATCGCCATGGGTGCCCGCGGTGCAAGCGCGTCGTCAGAGGCGGCGGATATCGTCATCCTCATTGATCGGCTGGATCGGGTTTCGGAGGCTGTTTCAATTGCACGACGTACCCGTGGCATCGCCCTGCAGAGTATAATATTTGGAATGGCGCTTTCCGGCGTGGCTATGGGCTTTGCCGCCGTGGGTTTCTTGCCCCCAATTGTCGGCGCGTTGACCCAAGAGGTCATCGATGTTGCCGTCATCGTCAACGCACTGCGCGCGTTGACCTCAGGCCATAAGTTCGGCCACCGAAAAATGCCGGCTGCCGCGGCTACGACACTGCGTCAAGACCACGAGCGGATGGAAACGACACTTGATCGGCTGAGAGAAATTGCCGATTCGCTTGATACTGCTGAAGGAGCAGGCGCAGTGACGTTGATTTCGGAGGCTGACGATATCGTCTCGCGGCAAATCGTCGAACATGAACGCGAGGATGAACGGACCGTTTATCCGCGCGTGTCCAAGTTTTTGGCGGATCGCCACGGACTAGGCGCAATGAGCCGAGCGCATCGCGAAATCATCCATCTGGCGCGGCTTCTACGACGGCTCGCCGACGGCCTTACTCCTCAAGATACGGACCATTATCTGATCAGAGACGCCCAGCGGGTCATCGAAGCGATTGAGGCCCTCGTGCGAATTCATAATGTCCAAGAAGAGGACATCTACGAGCATGCGATTGGCGCCTAGCTGAAATCATGGAGATCACGCCGGGACCATCGAAATATTGAAAAAAGCTGCTCCGCGTAATGGAACAGGAGCTAAATGTCTTCGATCGAGGTGAACGTCCAGATTATGAGGTCTCTTGGAGTTAATCATAGAATTTTTGTTTAAAAAATCTATCCCGGAGCGGTGTCAATTGCCGACCTGCGCCGTGTCGCTCAAGCGCTCATGCGCCAACTAAGAAAAAATTCTACCGTGGCTTCTCTGGAACGCGACCAGCTCGCGCTTATGTCACCACCACCACAGCTAATTGGATAGCGCGTTTTCATAGGGATAGATCACCTCGCCACTCTTGAACTGCGCGGGATAGATGATCGTTTCTTTCGCCGGATCACGGAATTCGTCGATGTTATTGCTTTTGATGTTCTGAAACTGGGCAGCAAGCGTCCGCTCTTCTGCCCATTCGCCGAGGGGCCCGAAAGTCACATCGCCTACCACCGTCTTGAATGTGGCCTTGTGCATGTACGCGGCGAGCTTGTCGTCATCTAAAGTTTGAGCCGCGGTGATCGCATCGCCAAGCACTTGCAGGTCAGCATAGGCCCATACGGGCATGTAGTAACCCAGCGGATCTGTTCCGGCGGCTGGGGCGCGTTCTTGGTACTTCTTGAGGAGCTCCATGGCGCCGGGGAACGCCATCGATCTTACGGGTAGCCAGGTCTCATAGTTGACGATGCCATTGAGCAAAGGACCGAGCTGTGTTTTGAACGCGGTTGCTTGCAGCCCAACCATTGCGCCGCCCCACATTTTTGGCTTGAAGCCAATCTCGTGCACCGCTTTCACCATCCCCACTGTATCGAGCGGGTAGGAGCAGATCACCAGGAGATCAGGGTTGATCGCTTGAATGGCCCGCACGATCGGGGAGAAATCCACCGTATTCGGTGGGTAACTCTTGTCGTATACGATCTTAAATCCGGTGGTTTTGGCGTTTTCGCGTTCTGCCTCGCGAGCATTTTGTCCAAACTCTGCGTCAGCGTATGCAAGTGCGATTGTTTGCGGTTTCGGGTTCTGAAACTCCGCCACTTTAAAGAACCCGCGGGTAAAGGCAGGTTTGGGGGTGGGACCATTGGGAATCATAGAGAAATATTTTGGATATTTGAATGTCTCGTTAATGCCTGTGCCGAACAGGCTAACGAACAGCTTCTTGCGCTGAATTGCGATCGGCATTGCGGCAGCGATTTGGGTGGACGCATAGCCGCTCACGATCAGGTCGACTTTGTCGACGTCTAGCAGCTTTGAATAGATGGCGGGAACTTGCGACGGATTGCTTTGATCGTCGTAATAAACGAGTTTCACCGGACGTCCGAGCAGGCCGCCGTGGCCATTGATGTCGTCCTCCCAAACTTGCATTGCCACGAGCGACATTTTGCCGTTGGCGGCAAGCGGCCCGGTGAGTGCCATCCCAAGGCCGATCTTAATTGGATCGGCGGCATTGACGGGGGACACGTTAAAGGTCATCAAGCTTGTAGTAGCCGCTAACGCCGCGAAGCTGATTAGCCGGAGTTGTGCGAGCATGTTGCACCCCCTTGCAGTCAATTTCTAATCTGCCGACTGTTGCTGCTGTGAATCATTCTAGGATTCCGCTCTTGATTCCCACGGCAGAGGATCAAGCATCGTGAGCGTTCCAGTAGTCGGGCAATATCCTCTCCCTTTCGAACCTGCCGGCTTTGTGAGTGAAGTCCTGCGCCCCGCAAGGACTGTCTTAAATTGGCGCCCAAATCGCGATTGCTTCACCACTCGCTGCGCTTGGACCAGGGCAGCGCATCGAGCGCCATGAGAGTTCCGACATTTGGGCAATAATCTTTCCAGGCTTCGTCTGCTGGGTTACGGGCGAGGTCGCGCAGGCACCGCCCGTGGCTTTTACAAAGCGAGCACAGTTTCTGTAAATCGCGGAAGGTGTGTGGGGCAATATGGGAAACCTCTGTGGGATCGAGGTCGAGCGCCGCCATTCGTCGTTCTAAGAGGTCAGCCGCGTTCGGACCAAGAGTCGCGAGTCTGCGGAATTCAGAAACCGATAGGCCACTATCCTTGGCGATGCGCTCAATCTCGCTTTCGGCACAGAGCTGCAAATCCTTTAGCGTGGTGTCCCTGCCCTGGATCCATCGCGAAATCGTGCCTAAAAACGACCAGGATTTGATCCTGTTCAACAGGGCTGACATTTCATCGTCCTCCCTTCTGCTGCGGTTCTCTTCTTTTGTATATCCGGGTTCCCGACCCTGTGCCTTGACCTAGATCAAGGCGGTCATTGGCTCTCGCCTCCGAGGTAAGCCTCCTGAACTTCGGCGTTTGCACGAATACTTGTCGGCACGTCTGTGGCCACTACCCGGCCAGACAGCAAGACTGTGATCCGGTCAGCGAGGGTAAACACTGCGTCCATGTCGTGCTCGATGAGCAAGATTGTGAATTCCCCCTTGAGCTCGCTGAGTAAAGCGATCATGCGCATTGACACTTCGGGGCCCAATCCCGCCATTGGTTCGTCAAGAATGAGCATTCGCGGCCGACCGCCCAGAGCGATTGCAATTTCAAGAAGGCGATGCTCGCCGTGGCTGAGTTGAGACGCTGGAACATCTGCACGATCCACAAGCCCGACGCGCTCTAATGCGTCAACCGCGGGTTTGCGTAGTTGCGGCTCCAAACGTGCTTTATGCCAAAACCGGAATGAATGGCCGGCTTGCGCTTGAACGGCGAGTGCCACGTTGTCAGCCGTGTTGAAGTCAAGGAAAAGCTCAGTAATCTGAAAAGATCGCGCTAGTCCGAGCCTGCTGCGTCGGTGTGTGGGTAACCGTGTAATGTCGCGACCTGCGAATTGTATCGAGCTGGAGTCGGAAAGCGTCTGACCAGCGATCTGGTTGACCAGCGTCGTTTTCCCAGCGCCATTGGGACCGATCACGGCGTGGAGTTCGCCGGCGCCAATATCGAACGAAATCCGGTCCGAAGCTACAATTCCCGCAAAGGCCTTGCTCAAATCTGTGACTTCGAGCAGTGGTCCGTTCTCCGCTGATCTCCAGAATTCCATTTCCCCTTGATCAATGCTCTTGTGTCAATGCGGGGCTGACGGCGACTCGCTCTGCAGTCGCCAAACATTTTAGCTTTGCGACCTCGCGCACGATGACTTTGGAGTCGTGTATGTTGACGCCAATGCTCCGCAACTTGGCGAAAGCACGTGAGAGTGACTCGGGCTTAAGCCCGAGGTGTCCAGCTATCAAAGTTTTGTGATAAGGCAGCGTGATCGTGTGAGGTCCCGCGCCCGGTGGACACAGCGATGCCAAGAATTCGGCGACGCGCTGGAGGCCCGTCTGCGCTTTCAAATGCTCAATCTCCTGCACCAACCGCTGCGTGCGCCGGGACGAAGAGGCGATCATGGCAATGGCGATGTCGGGCGTTTCACGAATGCAGCGCACGAGATAGTCAGCAGGAATTTGCAGGATTCGAACCTTACTGATCGCCTCGGCAGTCGCAGCATAGCGCGCTCTCGTCAATGCCGCGGCTTCGGGTAGGCTTTCACCTTTGGTCAGAACGTGAATTATCGCCTCATCACCGCTTAGCGTGATGCGATAGAGTTTCATCCAGCCGGCGATCACGATGTAGAGCGACGCCGCTAAATCGCCCTGACGGTAAAGGCAATCGCCATGCTTGAGTGTCAGCACAGTCGCTGGCGCGAGCAGACAATTGATGACATCCGGTTTGAGACCATCGAAAACAGCGACGTGAGAAGCAATTCTCAGGTCTTCCAGCGCGGGCGCAACCATGATGCCAGCCTCACGGTTACTTGCGCGAAAACTGCAATAGCCCGAATTGCGCGGCTGACCCTCTATGGCGCTTCGATAGGCTAGTCATCTGACCCTCCCTGGCTCATTGTGCCTTCCGTAACCAGCGTATTCGACGATTGCCGGCGCTGCGCTTTGATGAAGATCAATTCGACGCATTTTTCTTTTGCTGCGGTGCAGCACTGATTGTTCTGCAAATGAATAATGGCGTTTGATCAAGGCTTGTGTGCGCTGTTTTTAGCGTGCGGTAATCGCTTCGGTTCGGAAATCGCCCTTTAGTCCGCGCTCGTCCACAGGCTTGGATAGGCAAGCCGAAAATCGGCCTGGATCATTTCAAATGGAACGTCAAAGAAAGTTCCGCGGCCGCACAAGTACTCCATATGACGGCGTCCTTTGCGAAAAGGGATGGAACAGCGAATCGTGCCGGCCATCGAATTCAAGCGCTTTCAATCCAACTCGTTCACAAAGCGCCTGATCGAATACCGGCGGTCGCCTTGAACCACCGCCCGTCGATGCAGAGGTCGGTGTACGAGTGCCAGAGGAATACATCGGTCTTGGTGCGTTCGCGTAGCCGCCGTGAGCTCATGTGATTGCGCACATCGGTATAGCCGACCCGCGCGGGGACGCCGATTACCCGAGCGGTAGCGGCGAGCAGTGCCAATTTGCCAATGCAAAACCCGCGACCCGCTGTCAGCACGCTGCTCGCGCGAATAGTTTTGCTGATCCAAAAGGTCGACAGACGGATCGTGGATGATGCCGTCACGGACCGCGCGATAGAGCCGAACGATGCGATCGATCTCGCCGCGCAGCGCTGCTGTAACACTCTGCGCAAGCTCCACGATCGAACGCGCATTGCTGTCGATAAAGCGTCCGGGTGCCAGCAGTTTCTGCGTGATTATCTTTTAAGGTGCGGCCCAAGCCTGCATCAACGTGGTTGGCCGAAGCCGGCTCCTCAAGGCTACGCGAACCCAAGATCGAATTATTGATTTCCATCAAGTTTGTGAAGGGATGGAAGTTGACTTCGGTCAAGGGCCACGACGCTTGGCGCGGATAAGTTCGCGCACAAAGAACATTCATCCAGAAAGCGCGGCTCGCGGATGCGAGCGGTCGAGGCGCGATCAGCCGGAGTTTGAGATGCCCTCGAACACACAACCAAGAGACATGAGGACGTGGATTGCGGATCTGGACCGCGCTAATGAGCTCATCCGTATCGATAAGCCCGTCGATCCGATGACCGAGATGGGATCATTGCTGTATCAGTCGCGTGAGAAAGCGCTTTTGTTTGAAAATTTGCCGCATGGCTGGCGTTCCCTTGGCCAGGCACCCGCCAATGTACGCCATGCCGCGCTCGCCTTTGGCACCAATGAGGAGGCGCTCGTGCCTTTTGTTGCCGAGCGACTTGGTCAGTGTATCAAGCCTATCCTGCTCAACGACGGGCCGGTGAAAGAGTTAAAGCTCGAGCGCGGCGAATTTGATCTCAAGCAGCTGCCGGTGCACGTGGCGGGCAGACGAGACGGCGGGCCAGTGATCGGCTCCGGCCTCCTGGTGAGTAAAGACCCCGACACCGGCCAGCGCAACGTCAGTTTTCATCGCTTGCAGATCAAAGGTTCGGACAGATCGGGGATACTGCTCTATCCGCGCCACACCTGGAAAAATTATGAGAAATACCAGAAGCGGAATGAACCGATGCCGGTGGCGATCTTTATCGGCCATCATCCGCTCTTTTACGCCGCCGCTGCAACCACCGCCGCCTACGGGCTGGATGAGTTTGAGATCGCGGGCGGGTTTTTGGGCGAGCCTGCTCGCCTGGTGAAGTGTGAAACCGTCGATCTCGAAGTGCCTGCCGAGGCGGAGCTCGTATTGGAGGGACATATTCCGCCGCATTACCGCGAAATCGAAGGGCCGTTTTCGGAATTTCAAGATTATTACGTCACCGGTACCGGCAAGAATCCGGTCGTGGAATATCAGTTCATGACCCGGCGCCACGATGCGATCTTCAAGAATTTACAGAATGGTTCGGAAATGGAGGGATGCGTGTTCCACAAAATCCCGATGAGCGCCGCGATCCTGCGGCGACTGCAAACCGTCGGCGGTGGGCCGAATATTCACAATGTCATTTCGCTACCGGGCATCTTTGGATTAGTCGTGCAAATGACGCCGCGCTCCTATGGCGAAGCCAAAAACGTCTTGCTGGCAGCTTTGTCATCTGAATACCAGCATCCCAAACTGGTGATCGCTGTCGACGCGGACGTCGATATTTTCAATCCGCTGGAAATCCTCTGGGCTTTGTCCACCCGCGTCAATCCGCAAGAAGACGTGGTCGTTATTCCAGGGACTCACAACCATGCCATGGATGCGAGTCTGCCAGAGTTAGGAGCGCCAGGCACGGCGCTGTGGCAACGGTTTGGATCCAAGATGCTGATCGATGCGACTATTCCGCCGCCGATCGACTCTGCGAAACGGGCAATGTTTGAGCGCATTCGCCCGCTCAATTCGGACCTGCGGCTTGAGGACTTCGCAGCCTCCGAATCTTTACCCCTCGTTCGCGCTATGTCGAAACGCTTCTTCGGGTCGAAGCTTCTGCACTAGATCAATATGGCTGTTTTTGGCGGGCAGCCGCGAAACAGATCAACATTATTGTACGAGCTGTAAATCAAGCGTGTCCTTGTGGGCGAAGCCGCGGCGATTATCGATCATGATGATCCTATTTGGAACAAGCCGATACGCTTCGGCGGATGAATATGCCTGTCCGATCATCGGCCGATCAGATAGGCGCTGCAATGTTGGATAGCGATTTGCCAGCAGTGCGCGTGCGCTGTGACGCTCGGCAGCGTCACTAAGGTGATGCGCCTCTCCAAAAATCTGCACGCCGCGGATTTCATCAAAATCGCTGTAATCGGGAGCTATCGTTGCGCTCACTTTCGGATTGATCAGGATATTCGCGGAGTGCCTGGTTTGCGGGTCGGAAACCCACAATAACGATAAGCCCTGGCGGGCATAGAATACGTTCGTCGCATGCGGACCGTGCGGTCCGCACGTTGCTAACGACATCACGTGATGAGCATCAAGGAAGATTGAGATACGGGCGGCGAGATCGTCGCTTTCTGGCTTTTCAGTCTTGTGCCGTGGGCGGATCGCCATCTTGCCACCACGAATCCGTAGGTTCCGGATATTTGCGCAACAGCCGATACACGAGATTGACGTGCTCGGCCTCTTCTTCAACGAGCTCTGCCGCCATCTCCTTGACCTTGCCATCCTTGGCTGTTTCTGCAATCGAGGTGAAAAAGGCGAGCGCTCGCTTTTCGCCGGCGAGACACAACTGTAGCGCATGCCATGGTGTCATCAAATAATGAGCCGCGCCAAGATCAACCTCTTCGGGACTCTCACCCTTGCGCCAAATAGAGTGCAACGCACTGGCTCGTCCGTTCAGGTCACAATCGCCGGCCATCTCGCGGATTTCCGCCGCGTGGATCGACTCTGCCTTGCTCAGGTCGCGGAAAACCTTCGTGAGCTCGGGATTATTGTGGGTCTCCATCTGATCGGCCAACACGCCGTAGCGCTCGACGGCGTCAAGCTCGATCCGATAGGCGATCGCCAGCAGGTCCGCGACGCTGAAAATGGGTGGAATCGAAGATGCCTTGCTCATAGCGCGAAGTCCTTCTCAAGCTCAGCGATATCAATGGCTTTGGCCGCTGCCTTACTCTGATACGGCCGCCGCTCGCCACGATAGAGAATGCCGATATTGAACCCGTCGTCAGTCATTATACGCCTAGCAGCTTTTGCCGGATCGCTGGTGGCAGCGACCGGAGCCGCATGAACGAGATTCTTCCATTCCCGTTCGTCCGGACGGAATGTCACGCACGGGCTCAACACCTCGACAAAGGAAAAGCCAGGATGCCTGATTGCCTCGACCAGGGTATTCGCTGTTTCGTTCGGCTCCCCGGAAAAAGCGCGCGCCACGAAATTGGCGCCCGATGCCAAGGCAATCACCAGCGGATGAAATGGACTCAAGCCGGTTCCGCCGGGCGAAAGCGCGGTGTCGAAATCGGGCTCCGTAGTCGGCGACGGCTGGCCTTTAGTCATCCCGTAGACCCGGTTGTCCATCACCACATAGGTCATGTCGATGTTGCGGCGACAGGCTTGGATGAAATGATTGCCGCCGATCGAATAGCCGTCGCCGTCGCCGCTGGCGACGACGACAGTGAGGTCTGGCCGCGACACTTTTAAACCGGTCGCGAGCGCCAATGATCGGCCATGCACACCGTGAAATCCGTAACAGCTGAGATAGGCCGGTATACGGGAGGAGCAGCCGATGCCGGAAACGACTACGGTGTGTTCCGGTCGCAGGCTGAGCTGGGCAAAGGCGCGGGTAAATGACAACAGCACATGATAGTCGCCGCAACCCGGGCACCAGATCGGTTTGATGTCCGATTTGTAATCACCCGGCTTGCAGATCGGGCGCGTTTCGGCCGTGGACATCATAGTCTCCATTCCATAACTGCGCGCGCGATCTCGCTTGGCCGGATCGGCAATGGTCCGGGTCGATTGAGCAGGCGCACTTCGACCGGCAAATCATAATGGGCGCGGAGATAGCGATAGTATTGTCCGCCGTGCGTTTGTTCGACGATGAGGACGCGATTCACTCCCGCAAGCGCGGCCCTCAGACGTTCCGGTTGTGCGGGCAGAAGCAATCGCGGCGCGATTAACCGCACGGCAAATCCCCCGGCTCGCAGCTGGTTGACCGCTTCCCTTGCCGCGCCGGTCAAGGAACCCCAGGTGATCACGGCCACCTCGCCGTCTCCCTCAAGGGTCGCCCAGTGGTCGCCGTAGCTAAACTGTTCGAGTTTGCTGCGACGCTTGTCGAGTTGTACGCGGTGATCGTTTTCGTTGCTGGTGGGTGTTCCGCGTTCATTATGCGTGAGTCCGTCGGCTGTATATTGACCACCGGGCATACCCGGTATCGCCATCGGCGAAACGCCGCCACCCGCCACTGCGTAGCGTTTGTAAACGCCGGTCTGGGGGACCGCTGTAACGCGCCGGCCGATAAAGGCAACGTCGGCTGGGCGGTCAATTGCGGCGACGGCTTGTCCGATGAATTGATCGGAGAGCACAACAGCAGGCGATTGCAGGACTTCCGCTAGGTAAGCGGCCCATTGGGTGGTGAATAGGCAATCCGAAATCGACTGCGGCGCCAGGACCAGATGCGGTGCGTCGCCATGCAAGCCATAAACCGCGATATTGAGATCGGCCTGTTCAGATTTTGTCGGTATACCGGTCGAGGGACCCGCGCGCATGACATCGACAATCACGACGGGAATCTCAGTAGCCGTGGCCAGGCCGATCGTTTCGGTCATCAGAGACAGGCCGGGGCCGGAGGTCGCCGTCAGCGCGGGTGTACCGCCGAACGAAGCGCCAATGGCCATGTTGATGGCCGCCAACTCGTCCTCGGCCTGAAACAGTACGCCGCCGAGCTTGGCGAGGCTTGGTGCCAACCATTCAAGAATTTCCGACGCTGGTGTGATAGGATAGGCAGCAGCGAAGCGGACGCCGCCGCGGATCGCTCCCAAGCCTGTCATTTCATTGCCGGAGACAAGCCAGCGCTGCGTCTCGCGTGTTTTCGGAGTCGGCAGCCGTAGACCGAGATCGAGCTGTGCTGCGGCGATAATTCCGGCTTTTAATGCAGCCTTGCTGGCCTCGATCGCGTTGTCGCCCTTTTCCGCCAGCCGTTTTTCGATCGCGGCCGACAAGTCCTCCTCACTTAAGCCGAGCACGCCGGCCGCGACCCCGAGCGCAACCATATTCGGCCGACCGTCGGGGACAGACTTTGCGATGTCTTTAATTGGAATTTCGGCGCTGCGGGCTCCGGCGCGGCTGACAAAAGCTGGCAACCCGCCGCTCGCGGGATCGGTCACGACGAGGCTTTGCGGCCCAACCTCGATCTCAGGGCCGAAATGATCGACATTCAGCCAATCAATTCCGACCAGCAAATCGAGTCGGTCAGCGAGGCACTCGACAGGCCGGCTTGCAAGTCGAAGGAGGGCGGCGGCCTCGCCGCCGCGGATTTGCGGACCAACGGTCCGCGTCAACAGGCCGTGCCAGCCGACGCGGCTCGCGGCTTCAAGGAGAAAATTGCCCGCTGTGAGTGCCCCCGCGCCGCCGCTGCCGACGATGGCGACCGAAATGTGCTCTGTTTCGCGCATCGATTTTTTACCGTCTCGATAGCGGGCCGACGTTTTGCAGCATTAGCCAGGATCGGCGGTTGAGGCTTGATCTAAATCAAGTGTCTCCAACGCCAATTTAAGTATTCAGAGGGCGATTGGATTGTCCTATGTCAAAGCGGATCGCGCCAGGCGCCATAAGCTAAGCGGCAGGGATCCGGAGGCGTCCATGGCGACTGCAGGTGTCAGATGGATGATGACCGGCCAGGGCGAACCTCTGGTCGCCACTAGGTTTAATCCTTCGCTACCTGCACCAGACGAAGTCGTCGTTGAGATTGCCGGCTGCGGCGTTTGTCACACCGATCTCGGCTATTACTATGATGGGATCCGGACCAAGCATGATCTGCCGCTCACGCTTGGCCACGAGATCAGCGGACGTGTGGTCGATGGCGGCGTCAATGTAAGACGGTTGATCGGTCGCGCGGTCATTGTGCCCGCGGTCATACCTTGCGGCGAGTGCGATGTTTGCCGGCGGGGCAAGTCCACGATTTGCCCAAACCAAAAAATGCCCGGCAACGACATTCATGGCGGCTTCGCAACCCATGTCGTCGTGCCGGCAAGGGGTCTGTGCCCCGTTGACGAGAAGCGGCTTGCGGCGGCGGGTATTGAGCTTTCCGACCTGTCCGTCATAGCGGACGCGGTCACCACGCCCTATCAAGCGGTAAAGCAAGCCGGCGTTGGTTATGGCGATCTGGTGATCGTCAACGGCGTCGGCGGGGTTGGTGGCTATGCCGTGCAGATCGCCAATGCGTTTGGCGGATCGGTGGTCGCCGTTGACGTCAAACAAGGCAAGCTCGACGCGACCGCGCAGCAAGGCGCGTCACTTGCTCTCAATGCCCAGCAACTTTCGGCGCGCGACCTGAAGACCGCGATCCAGAATTTCGCGAAACAAAACAGTTTGCGGCAGACGGAATGGATCATTTTTGAATGCTCAGGCACGCGCGCCGGCCAGGAAACGGCATTCAGCCTGCTCAACCACGGCGCCACATTGTGCGTGGTCGGTTTCACGATGGAGAAGGCCGAAATTAGATTGTCCAATCTTATGGCGTATCACGCGCGCGCGCTCGGCAATTGGGGTTGCCCCCCGGAACTCTATCCGGCGGCGCTTGACCTGGTCATGACCGGTAAAGTGAAAGTTACGCCGTTCGTCGAAAAGCATCCGCTGGACGAGATTAATCAAATTTTTGCTGCAGTCCACCACGGCGACCTTAAGCGCCGCGCGATCCTCGTTCCAACCCACTGAGGAGTTTATCGATGAGTGCCGAAGCCATGGTCGCCGTCGCCGGTTCGCAAGATGAGCCCAAGGAGCACATGCTGGTTCCAGAGCATGTGCGCAAAGAGGTGAGCGAAAGAGTCATTTACGAGAAGCGCCCGGTCAAGGATATGGCGGGCAAGCCAGTCGCCGGTCTGTTCAATGCCTGGATCACGCTGGACAATCCGACCCAGTTCAATTCCTACACGACGGACATGGTGAAGGCCGTCATCCTCACCTTTCGCGAGGCGAGCGCGGCACGCGACATAGTCGCTGTCGTGTTCACGGGATCGGGCGACAAGGCATTCTGCACCGGCGGCAACACCAAAGAATATGCCGAGTATTACGCTGGCAATCCGCAGGAATATCGCGGTTACATGCGGCTGTTTAACGACATGGTGTCGGCGATTCTCGCCTGCGACAAGCCGGTGATTTGCCGGATAAATGGCATGCGGATTGGCGGCGGCCAGGAAATCGGAATGGCCTGCGACTTTTCCATTGCCCAGGACCTTGCGCGGTTCGGTCAGGCGGGGCCCAAGCATGGCTCGGCACCAATCGGCGGCGCCACCGATTTCCTTCCCGTGATGATTGGTGCCGAACGCGCAATGGCCGCATGTGTGCTGTGCGAGCCGTTTTCCGCGCATGAAGCGTATTTCATGGGCGTGATCACCGACGTCGTTCCTGCGCTCAAGGTCGACGGCAAGTTCATTGCCAATCCTGTTGTCGAAACAGGCCGCTTTGTCGACGAGTACGGACGCTTCATATTTGGCAAGCCCAAAAGCGGCGACGCACTAAAAACCGGGCAAGAACTGCTAAAGCGCGGCAAGATTGATCTCAGCGGCCTCGATGACAAGATCGAGACGTTGTGCACCAAACTGCTTTATACATTCCCAGATTGCACGACGAAGACCATCGAGGAGCTGCGCAAACTCAAGCTCGACGCCTGGAACCGCAACAAGGAAAATTCGCGCGCTTGGCTTGCGCTCAATATGATGACCGAAGCGCGCGCTGGATTCCGCGCTTTCAACGAGGGGACCAAAGACACCGGCCGTGAAATCGATTTCATCGCGCTGCGTCGCGCGCTCGCCGCGAACGAGAAGTGGGGCGAACAATTAACCGACAATATTTTACCCGGCGCCGCACAACGCAGCGCGCTTGTTCGGGGTTTGCCGTGGTCGGGTGGCGCAGCCTGAATGGCGGAAATGCGAGATGGACATGTCCACACCGCTCAAGGTCTGGCTCGAGGCAGAAGGCAAGTTACTACGGCTGCGTCTTAACCGGCCAAAGGCCAATCTGATCGACGCTGAGATGATCGCGGCGCTCGACCGATCTCTGGCCGAACATCTGGCCAATGGCAGCACCAGCGCGGTGCTGCTCGACGCCGAAGGGCCGCACTTCAGTTACGGCGCCAGTGTTGAAGAGCACCGGCCTGATCAATGCGCGGCGATGCTTAAGGGCATCCATGGCCTCGTTCTCCGGATGCTTGAATCGCAGACTCCTATTTTGGTCTCAGTCCACGGTCAGTGTTTGGGCGGCGGGCTTGAGGTAGCACTCGCCGGCCATCTTCTCTTTGTCGCTCCCGATGCAAATCTGGGCCAGCCGGAGATGAAGCTTGGCGTGTTCGCTCCCGCCGCGTCCTGTCTGCTGCCGGAACTTATCGGTCCGCAGCGCTCGTTCGATCTGCTGGTCTCGGGGAGAAGCATAAGCGGATCGCGCGCTGCCGAGATCGGTCTCGCGTTTGAATCCACAACAGATCCGACGCGCGTGGCTTTGGCTTATTTCGAAGAGCACATCAAAGCCAAGAGCATTAGTTCGCTTCGGCATGCCGTTCGGGCGGCGCGCTTCGATTATTCAACGCGGCTGCGGAACAAAATCGCCACCGTCGAGCGGCTGTACGTCGATGAATTGATGAACACCCATGACGCGGTGGAAGGCATCGAGTCCTTCATTGCCAAGAGAGCAGCTCAATGGACGCATCGCTGAAAACTTCGGCCACGGCTCCGATCGTCGCGCGGGCCCAGACGCTGTTCGAAGATTTGTCCTTCACTGCCGCACGGGAATGGAAGGCAGCACAGCCTGGCCGCAAGGTGATTGGCTATATGCCGCTTTACGTTCCACGCGAAATTATTCATGCCGCCAACATGCTGCCGCTCGGTATATTGGGCGGGGGCGATCAGCTCGAGGTGATACACGGCGACGCCTATTACCAAAGCTACATTTGTCGTATTCCGCGCTCGACCGTCGAGCTTGGGGTGTCAGGCCGGCTCGATTTCGTCGACGGCATGCTGTTTCCATCGATCTGCGATGTGATCCGAAATCTATCAGGCATGTGGAAAATGATGTTTCCACATGTTTACGTGCGCTACTTCGATGTGCCGCAGAACTATCGCGATGAGATCGGCGGCAACTATTATGTCAACGAGCTCGCCGAGCTGCGCCGCGATTTTGCCGAGCTGCGCGGCCAGCCGATAACCGACGAGGAGCTGCGCGAATCTATTACGTTGTACAATGAGAACCGGAAATTGGTGCGTGAGCTGTACACTTTCCGCGCCGAGCGGCCGTGGCTGGCCCCGGCGGCCGAAGTCTATCTGGTGCTGCGTGCCGGATTGGTGCTGCCGGTCGACGAACATTCGGCAATGTTGCGGGCCTATTTAGGGGCAGCCAAAACAGAGGAGCGGCCGCGCCGCGATAATTGCCGTATCGTGCTGACCGGTGCGTTTTGCGAGCAACCGCCGCTCAATCTGATCAAATCGCTCGAACTATCTGGCTGCTATGTCGTGGACGACGACCTGCTTCTGGTCACACGCTGGCTCACGGGCGACGTGTCCACCGAGGGTGACCCGTTACGTAGTCTGGCCACCGCCTTTCTCCACCATTCGGAATCCACGGCGGCCAAGTATGAGCCGAACGAGAAAGAGAAGGGTCAGCACCTTGTTCGCGCCGTCGTACGGTCCGCCGCCGAGGGCGTGATCTTCGCAGCACCAAGCTTTTGCGATCCCGCGTTACTTGAGCGACCTATGCTGCAGCGCGTTCTCAACAAAGCGGGCATTCCGTTCATCGCGTTCAAATACGCCGAAAATTCCGGCCAGATGCAACCAATTCGTGAACAGGCCGGCACATTCGCCGATTCGATCAAGTTATGGAGCGGAGCATGAGTGCGATCATCACCACGCCAAAACCAGCTTCCACCAAAACGGTGGCCAAGGACGCCTCGATGGTGAAACAGAAGGAGATGATGGCGAGCCATTATGACCGACTGACTAGCGCGCCGCAGAGCGGCGAGAAAGTGGCATCCACCTTCGTTCCGGGAAATCTCAATGAACTGATCATGTGCTTTGGCTTGGTCAACAATCTGCCGGAAGTCAACGCGATCCAGAACGGCTTACGCCGCACCAGCGGCGCTTATGTGCTCGAAGCCGAGAAGATCGGCCATTCGGAAGACGTCTGTACATATGTCAAGTCCGATATCGGTATGATGGCGAAAGGCAATTTGGCGCCGAATGGCAAAAAGTTTCCCAATCCGGACGTGCTGTTGCTCTCATATACCGGTTGCTTCACCTTCATGAAGTGGTTCGAACTGCTCCGCGAGCAGTACAAATGCGAAACAATCATGCTGCACACGCCCTATATGGGCGACGGCAAGATCACGCCGAACATGATCGAATACATGGTCAAACAATTAAAGGAAGAAGTCATTCCCAAGCTCGAGCGGATCTCCGGTGTAAAGTTCGATATCGATCGCCTGCGCGAGTACCTGAAGAAGTCGGTGAAAGCCGAGGAAGAACTGGTGTGGGTGCTGCAGAGCGCCAAACACAAGCCGTCGCCGATCGACGCCTATTTTGGGGGCATCTACTATATCGGGCCGATCTTCGGCGCGTTCCGCGGCACTGATGACGCGATCGAATATTATAAGTTCCTCCGCGAAGAAGTCGCCGACCGGTTGGCGCACGGCCAAGGCCCGGTTACACCCGATGGCGACATGGGCGGGGAAAAGTATCGGCTGGTGGTCGAAGGACCGCCGAACTACACGAGCTTCCGCCAATTCTGGAAGATGTTCTATGACGAAGGCGCCGTCGTCGTCGCTTCCAGCTATACGAAAGTCGGCGGCGTCTACGATTTTGGCTTCCGACATGATCCGGATAAGCCGCTTGAGACCCTCGCCGAGTACTGTCTCGGCGTTTACACCAATCGCAGTCTGCCGATGCGAATCGACATGCTCGCGAATTACGTCAAAGACTATGATGCCGACGGCCTGCTGATCAATTCGATCAAGAGCTGCAACAGCTTCTCGGCCGGTCAACTGCTGATCATGCGCGAAGTCGAGAAGCGGACCGGAAAGCCCGCGGCGTTCGTCGAATCCGACCTGGTCGATCCGCGCTACTTTTCTGCGGCAAACATCAAGAACCGGCTGGAGAGTTATTTCCAGATGATCGAACAGAAGCGCGCTGGCGCTCGCGCCGCCGCTTGAGGACGTGGCAAATGAAAACCTTTGTCGGCATCGATCTCGGCTCAACCACGACCAAAGCGGTCTTACTCGACGAGGATAGCGAGGTCATTGGTCGCGGCATTACCAATTCACGCTCCAATTACAGCACCGCGGCACGCGTCGCCGAACAAGAAGCTCGCATCGATGCGCGCTTTACGTTGTTTCGCCGCGCATTGAAGGAAACAGGAAGCTTCAAATCTCGCCTCGATGAATTTCTCGGCGCCTTGGAGCGGGCGTTTCGGCTTGAACAGTTCCTCGAGCAACTGGCCGACCTGGAGCAGACCTGCCTCGGGCACATCAGCGGCGATCGTTTTGCCAAATCTGAGACTGCGGTCAAAAAAGCGCTTGCCGCAATATTCGTGCAGCTGCGTGCCGAAGCGCCGACGCTTTATGCTCCCGGCGCTAAACGGAAATCGGATTTTTTCCGCGATATCGCCGGATCGCGCTATCACACACATGCTGAGCAAATTGCCCGCGAATCCGGCGCGCCCTATGATCTTTTGATCAATCTGTACGACAAATCGATCATTGACGTTGAAAATCGGCCGCCCCAGGGAAATTTGAGTGACAAATTTCAGCGTGCATTATCGCACTATCTTGAGTTAGAGCCTGGATTGCGCTCCTCGGCGTCTGACGCACTTGCCACGATCGAAAAGGTCCTCGCCGTGGAACTGGAAGATGCCTACTTGGTCGGGACCGGATATGGGCGCGTAACGCTACCGTTTTCCAAGGAGCACATCCGGTCCGAAATCCTGTGCCACGGTCTCGGCGCGCATATGATGTACCCCAATACACGGACGGTGTTGGATATCGGCGGCCAGGACACCAAGGGAATTCAGGTCGATGCCAATGGCATCGTCGAGAACTTCCAGATGAACGACCGCTGCGCCGCCGGGTGCGGCCGCTACCTCGGGTACATCGCCGATGAAATGAACATGGGACTGCACGAGTTGGGCCCCATCGCCATGAAATCGGAACGACCCGCGCGCATCAATTCAACCTGCACCGTGTTCGCCGGTGCCGAACTGCGCGATCGCTTGTCGCTCGGCGAGAAGCGTGAAGACATTCTAGCGGGATTGCATCGGGCCATCATTCTTCGTGCTATCTCGATCATTTCCAGGTCGGGCGGCGTGACCAACGAATTTACCTTTACCGGCGGAGTGGCGAAGAACGAGGCGGCGGTCCGCGAGTTGCGCAAATTGATCAAAGAAAACTACGGCGACGTCACGATCAACATTAATCCAGAGTCAATCTATACCGGCGCGCTCGGCGCCGCAGAATTCGCGCGCCGGGCGCATCAAGGCCAAACCGAGAGAGGTGCGCCATGACCATTGCTGCCGGAATCGACGTCGGCACGGGCGCCGTTAAGGCGGCCATCTTTAAAGTCGACAACGGACAGGAGAGCTGGCTGTCGCGTTCGCTGATCCGTATCCGGCAACGCGATCCCATCGAACTGGCGCGTGCCGCTTTCGATAACGTCTTGGAGGACGCCGGCTTGGCTGAAGGGGATATTGACTACGTCGCCAGCACGGGTGAAGGCGAAAGCATGCCGTTTCATACCGGTCATTTTTATTCGATGACGACGCATGCGCGCGGCGCGATCTTTCTTGACCGTGAGGCGCGGGCCGCGCTCGATGTCGGCGCGCTGCACGGCCGCGCCATCAGTATCGACGACCGGGGCAAGGTACTGAGCTACAAAATGACAAGCCAGTGCGCGTCTGGATCGGGGCAATTCCTGGAAAATATCGCTCGGTATCTCGGCATTGCACAGGAAGAGATCGGCGTGCTGTCGCGCCAAGCCGATAAGCCAGAAGTCGTATCAAGCATCTGTGCCGTGCTGGCGGAAACCGACGTAATTAACATGGTGTCACGTGGTATTACCGCGCCCAACATCCTCAAAGGCATTCATCTATCGATGGCAGCGCGTTTGTCGAAGCTGCTCAAGTCGATCGGCGCGACAAGCGGTGTCGTAATGATGACTGGCGGGCTTGCGCTGGATAAAGGCTTGGTCGCCGCACTCGAAGAGGACATCGCCAATATCAAGGATATGAAGTCGATCGTCCGCAGTCATCCCGATTCTATCTACGCGGGAGCGATTGGAGCGGCGCTGTGGGGCGCCTATCGGTTCGAAAAGCTCGCAGCCCGCGAGATAGCAAAAGCGGCGTAAGGAATCAGGAGGACGAGCAATGGCGCTAATGATCACCGAAGCATGTACCGCCTGCGACGCCTGCGAACCGGTCTGCCCGAACAAGGCGATCACTGCGGGTAATCCAATTTACGTGATCGATCCGATGAAATGCACCGAATGCGTCGGTGCCGAGGACGAACCGCAATGCAAGCTGGTCTGCCCAGCGAATTGCATCTTCCCGAATCCCGATTGGGCGGAGACTAAGGACGATCTGCTTACAAAGTACCAGCAGCTGCATGCGTGAGAGAAGGCGATGAACTTTCGCAATCGTATTTGTCAGACATTGCACGATGAGCACTTGGCGAATATCGCGCTGCTGCAACGCGTAGGGCAACTTCTCGCCGCTCAAGGGCGCACTCCGCCGGACAACAATCAAGCCGTTCAACGGTTGCTTTCAGATCTAGGCTCCGGCATGGCCAATGAGGTCAAGCGCCACTTCGATTTTGAAGAAAGTGGGTTGTTCACCTATCTCGACTCGATTGGCGAAAGCGCCATCGGCATACATCTGACCGAAGAGCATTCCATGCTGCGTCCGCTCGTTGCGCAGTTGTGCGAAACCGCCCATGCCATGGGGGAGCGTGGGTTCAATGCGGAATCATGGAATCAATTCCGGAACCTTGGAGCAGAACTGTGCGGGCAGATGTCTGCCCACATTCAGAAGGAGGAGATGGCGCTGTTGCCGTTAATTGAGGAAAGCATGGATTCGCAAACCGAAATTCGCCTTTACCAGGATTACATGGAAAACACGTGAGGTTGCCATGGTCGCGGTATCTGCATTCCAACGTGACGAGATTCGGCCGATTGATGCCCATGATCTCGAAACGGTTTTGGCAATTGATCGGGCGCACACGAAATCTTCACGACGCCGCTTTTTCGAGAAACGCTTCGCACAAGCCGCCGCACATCCCGCCGAATTCGTTCAGATTGGGTTCGCGCGCGGCGGTTCGCTCCGGGGATTTGCGATCGCCCATCTTCTGCGAGGCCAATTTGGCCGCGAAGAATCGGTGGCCGTGCTCGATGCATTAGGTGTCGAATTTGACAACCAAAGTCACGGAATGGGGCATCTCTTGATCAACCAGTTGCTTGAAATCCTGCGACAAAGAGGGGTTCGTATGCTCCATTCGCAAGCGAGCTGGAAGAACCATGATATATTGCGTTTCTTTGATCGCTGCGGCTTTGCTTTGTCTTCCCGCGTCGTCCTCGAACGATCCATTGCCGAACCTCTCATCGAGTCGATGGAGGAGCCATCGTGACAATCCAGAAGCAGCCGCACGCGACCACGGGCGTGACAATCCCGGCGCGGATTGGCGATTCCACGGAAATCAATTACGGCGAGGCGCCGGCGCCGGATTTCGGCCCGTTGGCGCGCGATAAGATTCCCGTTCGCGCCATGAAGGAAAGCGACTTGACGGGAATTGTCGCGATCGACCGTCGCATCACCGGTGGCGACCGTTCTACATATTTTCAGGAAAGAATGATTGAAGCACTTTATGAATCCGATGTGCGCGTGTCTTTGGTGGCTGAGCGGGAGGGTCGACCGATTGGCTTCATCATGGCACGCGTCGATTTGGGAGAGTTCGGGCGCTTCGAACCAACAGCGGTGCTCGATACCATCGGCGTCGATCCAGATTGTCGAAATCAAGGCGTGGGCCGGGCTTTGCTCTCGCAGCTTCTTATAAATTTAGGCATACTTAGGATCGAACGGGTACGAACCGAAATTGATTGGCGTGATCACGAATTGATGGGCTTTCTCGACCATTGCGGATTTTTACCTTCGCCAGAGCTCTGTTTCGACCGCCTCGTTGAATAAGTGATCCAGTTCTTAACTCACTGGTTTAGCCGTTCAATGCTCTTTGTCCCGATCAGCGAAACCGGCTCTCCTTGTTTTCGCGGCCCCAGCGCAAAATGCGGTCCCGCAGTGAGTGACCTTTCTCTTCCATGGCAATGTTGAACAATGTTTCCGTTTTATCATTCCACTTCGAGTCGATCTCCTGCCAATCTTCCGGTCGCAATGCGTTCGCGGCAGCGGGAAAAAACGTTCGCTCCTCCATTGCCATGTGTACTCGTTGGTGATCGATGAAATCGCGCATAACGTCAGCGAATGTCTGCCGTGCAATTTCACGGTCAAGCAAAACGTTGCGCACAACTCTGGCCACACGATCCAGACGCTCGGTCTCTTGCCGATGTTCAGCTTCGATATCACCGAAGCGCTTGGCGCCGGAAGGATCACGCGCTTTGAGCTTGTCAAAAATCATGTCTTCTTTGGGATGATGGCAGCAGTCTGGGTAATCCTGAAAATAGTTAATAATCGCTTGGATGACTTCGTAATCCGGCCGTTCACGGCGATCGAAAACCTTAAGTTCGTCCTCGAGAACATTAAGCAACTTTTCGACGTCGCGATGTTCGTCACGTAGCAGCTCTATGATCTTGGTCATCGGCTATTCCTGTCGTTTGACCTGTCTCTTCAGGGGTGGCGGCAATCACGGTGGCCAGCCGCCGGACCAATGCGGCGGCTGCCAGGCGCCGGTAATGAGCCGAGATTGTCGTGGTACGCATCGGCTGCACCTGCTTCTGCACCAGCGTTTCGAGGTAATGCAATGCATCACCGTCAAGTGTGCCGCCGATCAAAGCGTCAACGCCTTGCAGCAAGAACGGACGCGAATTCGTACCGGTGATGCCGACGCGAAGCTGCAGGAGTCTTTTTCCGTCGGCAGCGAGTGCAATTGCAACGCCCGCCAGCGGGAAGTCGATGGCCCCGCGCACGCGGGCCTTGGCGTAGCTGGAGGGCGGAGGATCCGGAGGCAGGTGCACGCAGACAAGAATCTCGTCAGCCTCAAGCGCCAGATGGGCGCGGCCGTCCTCGCGATACAAATCCACCAACTTGACCCGCCGGCGCTGCATGTTTCTGCCGGCGATTTCGACCTCCGCGTCGAGAACCATCAAAGCCGGCGCGAGATCCCCGCTGAATGCGGCATGACACCGCTGACCCTGTGGCGCGACGTGGCAGACGTTACCTTCGTGCTTAAGGCAGTAATTGTTGGAGCGGCGCCACCATTCGCTTTGGTTGTAGTAGACGCATCGTGTCTGCAAGCAAAGATTGCCACCAAGGGTCGCTATAGTCCGCGTGGGCGGACTCGCGACGGCCTCCGCAGCCTGCGCTAGAGCGCGGTAGCGCTGACGGATCGCCGGCATCGCTGTCAGCTCCATAAGGCTCGTGCAGGCACCAATCCGTATACCGGGGGTCGCGAGCGATTTTTCGCGTAGCGCATCGATGGTGGACAAGTCGATGAGTAGCTTGGGGTGCCCGAGGCCAAGCCGTAGGTTGACGAGCAAATCGGTTCCGCCGGCGAGGAAAACACTTAAGGACTCCTGTTCGCGTGCGGCAATCGCCGATTCGATGTCACGTGGCCGAGCAATAGCAAAGTTCGGCATCGACCAAGTCATGACGCCTGTCCTTTAAGTGCGCTGGCGCGGGCTTTACGGCGCCGTTCGACCAGGGCTTGCATGACGCGATCTGGTGTGAGCGGAAGCTGATCGAAATCGATGCCGATGGCATTTGCCACCGCGTTCACAAAAGCTGGCGGAAAGCTGGCGAGTGCGCCTTCGCTAGCTTCCTTGGCGCCGAACGGTCCATAAGGATCCCGGCTTTCGACAATTTGCACTTCGATCGGCGGCGATTCGGCGATCGTCGGCACCCGGTACTCCAACAAATTGGAATGCGCTGGCAAACCATCAAGGTAGTGCGTCTCCTCGCTCAGCGCCTGGCCCATACCCATCCACACCGAGCCTTGGATTTGTCCCTCGACCGCCAGTGGGTTGATCGCGTGGCCGCAATCAAGGGCGGTCCAGACGTGATCGACGCGGATCGCGCCGGTCGGCTCGTCGACTGTGAGTTCGACGACCTGCGCCGCATAGCTGAAGCCCATAGTCGATCCAACCGCACCACCTTTGTGCTTGCCGCCTTGAGCTTCGGGCGGACACGTGAAGATGCCTTTCACCTGGAGCGCGCCGCCGCCGATTAAAGCCTCTTTCACCACCTCGGCGAACGAGAGCCTCGCCTGGCCGCGCCTGCCGATCGAGAATTGCTCGCTGACACATTCGATATCGTCGGCCCGGGCATCGAGCTTGCGCGCCGCTGCTTCGATCAAGATTGCCTTCAGGTTTTTCGCAGCATCGATCGCCGCATTGCCGACCATGAAGGTGATGCGCGACGAATAAGCGCCATTGTCTTTTGGAGTTATGGCGCTATCTCCAGCGACCACTCGTACGCGTTCTAGCGACACACCCAGCGTCTCGGCAACCGCAATAGCTACCATCGTGGAAGAGCCCTGGCCGATGTCGGCGGCGCCTGTGAACGCGGTAACGCTGCCGTCAAAATCGAGTTTCAGATTGACGACCGCATGCGGCTCGCCGGTCCAGTGAATGGGCTTGGCCGCACCGCTCACATAATGCGAGCAGGCCATGCCGAGCCCTTTGCCCGGCGGCAGCTTTCCGAACCGGGCGCGCCAGTTGCTGGCATGCTCCACCCGATCGAGGCATTCGGACAATCCACAGCTGTTCACCACCAGCTGATTCATCGTCCGCGTTGGAACCTCGAGAAGATTCGCGCGGCGGACCGTGAAAGGATCAAGCCCAAGTTCGCGCGCCATCCGATCTAGTACGCACTCAAAGGCGTGGCGGACGTCGACCGAGCCATGGCCTCGCATCGCCCCACAGGGTGGCAGATTGGTATAGACCCGATATCCATCGAACTTGACGGCGGGGATGTTGTAGATGCCTTGCAGAAGCGCGCCGGCATACAGAATGGTAACGATGCCGTAACCGGCATAGGCGCCTCCGCGTTGCACCACCTCGCAGGCGCAGGCGGTGATTTGCCCGTTTCGACGCATGCCGAGTTTGAGCGTTACCTCAGTATGCGGGCGGGCGCGGTGCGTCAGGAAGTTCTCCTCCCGCGTCAATTGCATCATCACCGTACCGGCTGCGGCACGCGCAAGCAGGGCGGCGATGATCTCAAAGTTCAGCACCTCGACTCGCGCGCCGAAGCCTCCACCAATGAATGGTTTGATCACTCGGATGCGCGAGACGTCCATATCGAGACAGCGTGCCAGCATCAGCTGGAGATAATAGCCAACCTGGGTCACGCTCTGCACAGTCAATCGCTGTGCAGCCGGATCATACTCGGCAAGGATGGCGTGCGGCTCAATTTGAGCGTGATTCACTTCACCGCAGCTAATCCGGTCCTCGCGCACGAGATCGGCTTGTTCGAATTCCGCCGCGACGTCGCCGAAGACATGATGGACTTCGCGCTCGATATTGCCAGGCTTGTCGTCATGCAGCAGCGTTGCGCCGTCGGCGCGCGCCGCTGGCGAGGAATAATACGCGGGTAATTCGTGCATCTCGAATTCGATCAGGTCGAGCGCCTGCTCGGCGGTGGCGGTATCCACTGCCGCGACCGCGGCGATTGGCTCACCCCGATAGCGGACGCGATCGCGAGCCAGAGGGTATTCGTTCATCGCAACCGGGAGCACGCCGTAAGTGTGCGGACAGTCAGCGCCGGTTACAACCGCAAACACGCCGTCAAGCTCCCGCGCCTTCGTGACGTCAAGTCGTTTGATCTCAGCGTGGCTGACCGGACTGCGAAAAATGCGGCCGACCAATGCGGCGGCATGATCCAGATCAGCGGTGTAGCGCGCGCGGCCAGTCACTTTGTCGATACCGTCTATCAGCGGAGCGCCGCGATTCCGCAGGTCGGACGGCTCGCGCATAAGGCTGCTCACGGCGACCACTCCGCCGCCGCATGTACGGATTCAATGATCTTGACGTAACCGGTGCAGCGGCAAATGTTGCCGGCGAGTGCAGCTTTAATCTCCTCTTTACTCGGCCGAGAATTGCGCCTGAGCAGCGCCTCTGCCGCCATGATCATACCGGGCGTGCAAAAGCCACATTGTGTCCCGAGCATCTCATGAAAGGCTCGCTGGAGGCGATGAGGGCGGTTCTGCGACGCTAGGCCTTCGATAGTTTCGATCGATCGTCCATCGCATCGCAGTGCGAGCACGAGGCAGGATGGCACCGGTTGGCCGTCAGCGAGGACGGTACAAGCACCACACTCGCCAGTGTCGCAGCCAATCTTCGTGCCCGTCAGGCGCGCGGTCTCGCGTAAATAATCGACCAAAAGCTGGTTTTCGGCGACGGCATCGTCGCGCCATCGGCCGTTGAGCTGCAAATGTACAAGCTGCTTCTTGGCGGATTCCGCCGGCCTCTGCGCCATGACTCGCCTGCCATCGCAACAATCCCATCAGCAAAGGCGCTTTTCGATCGCGGCGCCATGACAAAGATCAAGTCCCGGGGATGATGCCTCGTTGGGCGGGCGTTGTTGCCACAGCCCTTAAGTATTGCTCCTCAGGAGCCGAGGAGCTGTCTCCTGACTTAAGTCAAGGCGTTTCCCTGCGTTCCTGCTTTGCTGGCAAATCCGATCCGGGGCAGCTCCAGTGCTGACGATCGACCGTGACTACAACGCAGCTGTCGCTTTTGTCGACCGTCACGTGATCGAGGGTCGAGGCAACAAAGCCGCGTTTGTCGATCCAACGCGGGAGATCAGCTATGCGGAATTAAGCGGCGCCGTGGCGCGGGTCGGTCCTGTTCTGATGCGCCTTGGCCTGGAGCGCGAAAATCGTGTCGTTCTCATTCTGCACGACACTGTCGACTTCCCCATCCTGTTCTGGGGCGCCATTCGGGCCGGCATCGTTCCGGTGCTTATCAATACGCTGCTGACGTCCGACCACTATCATTATTTGCTGGAGGACACTCGCGCCAAAGCAGCCTTTGTCAGTCCCTCGGTGGTGCCAAGCGTGCTGTCCGCGGCCAAGGGAGTGCCAACGCTTAAGCACATCGTCGTGGTTGGTGAGCAATCTGACGGCTTGCGATCCTTTGATGCTCTGTTGGCCGCGCAACGCGAGCCGGCTCCCGCGGCGAAGACTTGCGCCGATGAGGTTGCCTATTGGCTGTACTCCTCGGGCACCACCGGGATGCCAAAGGGAGTCATGCATGTCCATTCCACGGTAAATTTCATTTCGCAGCTCCCTGGGCAAAGCAGACTTGGATTCCGCGAAGACGACACAGTGTTTTCCACCGCCAAATTGTTTTTCGCGTACGGTATCGGCACATCAATTTGCGCGCTCGGTGCCGGTGCAACGTCAATCCTTTATCCCGACTGGCCGAGTCCTGCGGCGGTGTTTGATCTGCTTCGGCGCTATCAGCCGACCATGATGTTCGCGGTGCCGACGCTATACGCGGCAATGCTCGCCAACCCAGAGTGCACGCCGCAGCCTAGTTCTAAGCACCTGCGATTGTGCTTTTCAGCTGGCGAGCCTTTACCGCCGCATATCGGCCGTGGCTGGAAGGAGCGCTTCGGGCTCGACATCTGTAACGGCGTCGGTTCAACCGAAATGGGACATTTATTTCTTACCAATTTGCCCGACGCGGTCGATTACGAATGCTCGGGCATTCCTGTTCAAGGCTATGACATGCGGCTCGTCGACTCAGCGGGAGAAGACGTAGCCGACGGCGAAATTGGCGAATTGTTGGTGCGTGGTCCGTCATCGGCCGCCGGTTATTGGAATCAACGTGAACGCACGCGGCGCGTCTTTGAAGGAGAGTGGACGCGTACCGGCGACAAATATGTGCGGCGATCCGACGGCGCCTATAGCTACTGCGGACGTACCGATGACATGTTCAAAGTGAGCGGTATCTGGGTATCGCCGTTTGAGGTCGAAGCGGCTTTGGCGAGCCATCCGCAGGTGCTCGAGGCCGCCGTCGTTCCCGCCAAAGACGATAAGGGTCTCGTTAAACCTTGGGCTTTCGTCGTGCTCAAGAACGGCGGCGAGGACGGCGCCGGTCGTGCGCTCTACGAAGGCCTCAAGGCGCATGTTAAACGCACAGTCGGTCCATGGAAATATCCGCGCTGGATCGAGTTCGTCGATGCGTTGCCGAAGACTTCAACCGGCAAGATCCAACGCTTCAAGCTGCGCGAACGCGCGGCGCTGCACTCCCTACCGACGGATGCGAAGCAGCCATGAGCGACCTTTCACATCTTGCTTGGCCTTTCCTCGATGACTCGCATCGGGAGTTCGCTGCGGCGCTCGACCAATGGGCATGCAAGAACCTCGCGAAGTGGTCCGATCACTCCGATGTCGACCATACATGCCGGTCACTTGTTCGAGCATTGGGGCATGCCGGATGGTTGAAGACTGTCGTTCCCGCCGGTTACGGCGGTTCGTCGCCGCGCATCGATCTCCGCAAACTCTGCTTGGCGCGTGAAATTCTTTCCTGGCAGGACGCACTTGCCGATTTTGCCTTCGCGATGCAGGGCCTTGGCAGCGGATCCATATTGCTGCTCGGCAGCGATGCGCTGAAAGCAAAATATCTGCCTGGCGTCTGTGCCGGCCAGCGGATTGCCGCCTTCGCGCTGACCGAACCGGCCGCCGGTTCCGATGTCGGCGCGCTCGCCACGACGGCAGTCGCTGACGGCGCCAGCCATGTGCGCATCAACGGCATCAAGACGTGGATTTCCAACGGCGGGATCGCCGATCATTACATAGTGTTCGCTCGCACCGGCGAGGCGCCCGGCATCAAAGGGCTGTCGGCTTTCGTGGTGGACGCGGATTCGCCGGGGCTGAGCACGATCGAGCGCATTGAAGTCATTGCCCCGCATCCCCTGGCGACGCTGCGTTTGCAGGACTGCCGCGTTCCCGTGACGCATCAGCTGGGCAATTCCGGAGACGGCTTCAAGGTGGCGATGGCAACACTCGATATATTCCGTCCCACCGTCGGCGCTGCGGCATTAGGCATCGCCAGGCGCGCACTGCATGAGGCCACCGACCGTGCGGCTACGCGCATGCTGTTCGGCCGGCCGCTTGGCGATCTGCAGATGACGCAGGCCGCGCTCGCCGACAGCGCCGCGGAAGTCGATGCTGCGGCTTTGCTGGTATACCGCGCCGCCTGGACCAAAGATGTCGGTGCCGAGCGCATTACGCGCGAATCATCGATCGCAAAAATGTTTGCGACCGAGATTGGACAGAAAGTAGTCGACCGCGCGGTGCAGATTTATGGCGGCAACGGTGTCCGCGTCGGTAGCAAGGCCGAGGCTTTGTATCGCGAGATCCGCGCACTTCGCATTTACGAGGGCGCAACCGAAGTACAAAAGGTCGTTATCGCGCGCGAGCTGATGAAATCGCGAGCGGCCGCTCCGGCCCGGAAGCAGGTGCGCGCATGATCAGCCTCGAAGTGGCAGATTCAGTCGCGACCCTGACGTTGTGCCGCCCGCCGGTGAACGCGATCAGTAACGAGTTGATCAAGCTCTTTGAAGAACGGCTCGACGAGATCGAGGCGCAACCTGATTGTAAGGTCGTCCATTTGCGCTCTGACGAGAAGGTTTTCTGCGCCGGCGCCGATTTAACCGAGGTTCGACAGCGATTCGATGCGCCCGATGGTTCCGAGCTGACTTATCATTTTGTATCGGATTTGCAGCAGTTGTACGATCGCATCGAACGGCTGCCGCAAGTCACGCTGGCGGAGATCGCGGGCGCCGCCGTGGGCGGAGGACTCGAACTGGCGCTCGCCTGTGATCTCCGCATCGTCGCAACCGACGCCAGGATCGGGCTTCCCGAAATTGGCCTTGGCTTGATCCCGGCTGGCGGTGGAACGCAGCGGTTGACGCGGTTGTGCGGCCGGGCCATAGCGGCGCGCCTGATTTTCGGTGCGGAGGTCCTTGTCGGGGCTGATGCAGTCGAGCTTGGATTGGCGCAATGGGTGGCTCCGCGCGCCGACATTGCAGCGCGGGCCCGCGAGATCGTGCAGCGGATCGCGTCATTTCCCGCGGCGGCACTGCGCAGCAGTAAGAAATGTATTGCAGCGGCGGACCATCCGGATGATCGCGGCTATGCCGCCGAACGCGAAACAACCCGCCGGCTGTCCAGCAATCCCGAAACGCGCGCTCGCGTCGCTGCATTTCTTGCCGGTGACCTCCCGATGACGCTCTACAACCAACAGGAAGCATTCCGATGAAGCTCGATGGAAAAACCGCATTGATCACCGGAGGCGCGTCAGGAATTGGCCGCGCGATCGTACTGTCGTTTGCGCGTCATGGCGCCCGCGTGATTTGCGCGGACATCAATCAGGAAAAGGCAGCCGAAGTCACCAAGGAGGCGGAAAGTGGAAACTACGCCATCGAATCGGTGGCGGTCGATCTTGCCGATCCGAAATCGGCGCGGCGTTGCGCGGAAGAGGTGATTTCGCGCTACGCGCGCGTGGATCTTCTCGTGAATGCAGCGGGCTGGGGCGACGCCCAGAACTTCATGGACAACGGCTCGGATTACATGGAGCGAGTGATCGCCATCAATCTTGGCGGACTAATTCACCTCACCCAGGCGTTGCTGCCGCCAATGATCGAGGCCCGCAGCGGCAAGATTGTGAACATTTCGAGCGATGCCGGTCGCGTCGGCAGCTCCGGCGAGACGGTTTATGCCGCGGCCAAAGGCGGCGTGATTGCGTTCACCAAATCGCTCGCCCGCGAATTGGCGCGCTATGCCATCAACGTCAATTGCGTCTGTCCGGGGCCGACCGACACCCCAATGTTGGCGACCCGCCCGGAGAAATTGCGCGACGCGTTCCTCAAGGCTATTCCATTTCATCGCTTTGCGCGGCCGGAGGAGATCGCCGATGCCGTTTTGTTTTTCGCAAGTTCGCGCTCAGACTACATCACCGGTCAGGTGCTCAGCGTCAGCGGCGGCCTGACCTTTGCCGGATGATCGTGGCCAGAAGGAAGTGAAAGGGAACACTCATGCACGATACAGCAATGCGTTTTCAACCGGCCGGTTTGGAGTGGGCCAGTATCAGAGCGCAACACTTCCTGTGGCGTGTTGATGGCAAGGTGGCCACCATCACGCTAAATCGTCCGGAACGGAAGAATCCGCTGACGCTCGAATCCTATGCCGAACTGCGCGATACGTTTCGCAATCTACCCTACGCAGATTCGATCAAGGTCGTGGTAATCACGGGTGCCGGTGGCAATTTTTGCTCGGGCGGCGATGTCCATGAAATTATTGGGCCGTTGGTCGAGATGCAGCGCAATGGTGATATGGCGGGGTTGCTCGCCTTCACGCGTATGACTGGCGACCTGGTCAAGGCCATGCGCGCCTGCCCGCAACCGATCGTCGCTGCGATCGATGGTGTATGCGCTGGCGCCGGTGCGATTATGGCGATGGCGTCGGATCTCCGCTGCGGCACCGCCCGAAGTAAAATTGCCTTCCTGTTCGTGCGCGTGGGTCTCGCCGGCGCCGACATGGGCGCTTGCAACATGCTGCCGCGCATCATCGGTGCCGGACGCGCCGCCGAGTTGCTTTACACCGGACGGTCGATCGACGGGGCCGAAGCAGAACGTTGGGGCTTTTACAACAAACTATGCGAGCCCGACGCGCTTACTGACGAGGCACAGTCGCTGGCAAAGTCGCTGGCGAACGGACCAACGTTTGCCAATGCCATGACAAAAAAGTGTATTCATCAGGAATGGAGCATGGGCATCGATGAATCGATAGAGGCGGAGGCGCAGGCCCAAGCGATTTGCATGCAGACAAAGGACTATGAGCGTGCGTATCTCGCCTTCGTCAATAAGCAGCGACCGAGCTTCATCGGAAATTAGCTTAGGAACGCACGGGTAATGTCGTCGCCGCACCCGATCAGCACTGCAAGCGGCGGAGCGACTGCCGGCTCGGAAAACTCCGCATCACAAACCGTCGCCGCAGGTTTTCGCCGCCGATCGGCGCTGCGACCGTTGCGCTTTATGTTGTTGGCGTGCGGCCTTACTGCGTTTCTGCTCGGGCTATGGACCGGGATGGCGCGCCTTGGGGTCGGGTTGATAGGCGCTGCGCCGCAATTCGTTGAATTCCACGGCGTTCTCATGATCTGCGGCTTCTTTGGCACGCTGATCAGCATTGAACGCGCCGTCGCGCTCAATCAACCGGCGGCTTATATGATCCCGCTATTTGCCGCGACCGGCGTTGTTGCGCTTTTTGCCCGAACCATAGCATTGGCTGGCGCTGCGTTCCTGATCGCGAGCTTGGTGCTTGCGGCAGCATCGTTCTGGAACATGCGCCGACTGCAATCAGTCTTGCTCGCGGCAATGCCCTCGATCGCCGCCTTGTGCTGGGGATTGGGTACCCTGACCTGGCTTGCGGACCGTCCCTTGCCAGAATCAACCGGCTGGTGGCTGGCATTTTTGGTGCTGACGGTCGCAGCCGAGAGGCTGGAGCTAAGCCGGATCGTTGCGCCGCCTGCAATGGCGAGATTAATTTTTGCCGTAGTGATCGTGGTTTTTTTGATTGGCGTTGCGCGGGGCGAGCTCGATCGCCCACTATCGCCCTTTATTGGATCGGGGCTCATACTCTGCGGTGCTTGGCTGCTGATCTATGATTTAGCTCGCCGTACCGTCAGGCTGAGTGGTCAGATCCGTTTTACCGCCCTTTGTATGCTGTTGGGCTATGGCTGGCTGATCATTGCCGGACTCGAGCTCTTTGCCAGGCCAATCGCAGCCTTCTGGTATGACGCGGTTGTGCACGCGGTAACACTTGGCTTCGTGTTATCGATGGTCTTTGGACACACCTTGATCGTCTTCCCTTCGGTGGTCGGTTTTACGTTGCGCTATTCTCCGGCCCTTTATGCGTCGCTGCTCTTGCTGCAAATATCGGTCGTTATTCGCACGATCGGCGATTTCTCAGGATGGACACAGATTCGATCGGGCAGCGGATTTCTGACCATTATTGCATTGGTGTGTTTCGCCGCGACGGTTGTTGTCGTTTCCAATTGGAAACGGTCGGACGCGCAACGTTCCACGGCGAAGGTCATCTGAATGAAGCGGAGGCGAGTTGATGACGAGCCGAGTACTACTCCCCGAAGGTTGGGTGCAGCCGATCGGATACGCCAATGGCATTGAAGCAATCCCGGGCAAGATCATATTCCTCGCCGGGCAAGTCGGCTGGGATGCCGACCAGAAGTTCCAATCCGAAGAGCTTGTGCCGCAATTTGAACAGGCTCTTCTAAATGTGCTGCAGGTGCTCGCCGCCGCCGGAGGTCGGCCCGAGCATATTTGCCGGATAACCGCTTATTGTACCGACAAGCGCGCCTATTTGGATGGCCGGGGCGAGCTCGGCCGAATTTGGCGGCGGCTGATGGGCCGTCACTATCCGGCAATGACCTTGGTATTCGTCGTCGATCTTCTTGATCATCCCGCCAAGGTCGAGCTAGAGGCGACCGCGGTTATTCCCACCGCCCATTGACGAATAGTGGTCACCGATCAGCGGCTTTGCGCAAATCCTTGACGCGCACCGCCTTGCCCTGCGAGCGGGGCACAGCGCCCGGGCTTTTGATATCAACCGTGCAGCTAACGCCGATCATCGATTTGAGGTGCTGGCGGATCTCGCCCGCTTTGGCCGCCAGGTAGGCGTGATCCGACGGCGCGTCGGCGCCGAGCTCAACCTCGATGGTGATGGCGTCGAGTGGTCCCTCGTGTGTCAACACGATCTGGTAATGCGGCGCCAGACCCGGAAAACCGACTAGGCAGGCTTCGATCTGCGACGGAAAGACATTGACGCCGCGAATAATAAGCATGTCGTCGTCGCGCCCAGTCACGCGCATGATGCGGACGTGAGTCCGGCCGCAGACGCATGGCTCTTCCAGCAACGTCGTGATGTCGCGCGTGCGATAGCGGATCATTGGCAGCGCTTCTTTACTCAGAGTCGTGATCACAAGCTCGCCTGGTTCCCCATTCGGCAGCCGCTCCAGAGTCTTCGGATCCACGATTTCAAACAGGAAATGATCCTCCCAGCCGTGCAGTCCGTTCTGCGCCGCGTCGCACTCACAAGCGACGCCCGGACCGATGATTTCGGACAATCCATAAAGATCGATCGATTTGATGCCCAAGCGCGATTCAAGCTCGCGCCGCAGCGCTTCGCTCCACGGCTCGGCTCCAAAGACGCCGCAGCGCAGCGGCAGATTGCGGAGGTCGATGCCCATGGCATCGGCGACTTCGGCAATGTTGAGTGCATAGGAGGGCGTCGCGCACAGGATATGCGCGCCGAAATCGCGCAACAAGGTGACTTGTCGTTCAGTGCCGCCGCCGGAAAGCGGCACGACCGTGCAGCCGAGCCGTTCCGCGCCATAATGGGCGCCAAGGCCGCCGGTAAACAGGCCATAGCCGTAAGCATTGTGGAGGATATCGCCCGGCCGCACGCCCGCGCATGCCAGAGACCGCGCCATCAAATCTGACCACAAGCCGAGGTCACCGCCGGTATAGCCGACCACCGTCGGCCGGCCTGTCGTTCCTGACGAGGCGTGCACGCGCAGGACCTGCTCGCGAGGCACTGCGAACATTCCAAACGGATAGTTGTCGCGCAGATCGGCTTTCATCGTAAAGGGAAAACGCCTTAGATCGTCGAGCGATTGCAAACTCGCCGGCGTGACGCGCGCCGCATCGAACGCTTTGCGAAAATGTGGAACCTTGGCGTAGGCGCGCTCCAGAGTTTTCTTCAATCGATCGAGCTGCAAGGCCGCGAGCTTGGTGCGAGGCATGCATTCAACGGCGCGATCGAACATAAACGGCGTCCTGTCGCGGACTGCGGCTTGGGTCGTCATCATGTGACCTCCCGGGCGATCATGGTTCGGCTCGGCGCGACCGAACGCGAGGGAGCGGCGGCTGCACCATTCAGCATTGCCTGTAGGAACCTGACAAAACCCACCCCGGCTTCACCATCGCCCCTGCAACCCCGGAGCCGCGCACAGGTGTGCGGTTGAGCGCGAAGCCCTGATTGTATCCGGCTCGTGTCACGATGATAAACTTCAATGCCCAACCAGCTGCAAAAGCGCACAGACCGCCAAAAGCCAAGCTAAGCGGCGCGGTCGCCGTGAAAATGAAACCAACCACGATAGCGATGACGGGAAGCACCAGACCAAAAGCACGGAGCCATGGCTGGTAGAAATCCAGAATTTCAACCGTGCGACTTGGCGCGCCAGCTTTGCGTAGCGCAGTCGAATAAGCCAGCCAACTCAGTCCGCGAGCGGCAACAAGCACGACCAACGCAACGGCAACCGGCATCACGAGCGATCTCTCACCCAATCGCGTCAGGGACATCAAGACAAAAAGACCGCAGCCTTCGGTGAGACCGGTCACAACGATCAATGGCACGATCTGCGGCAGCCGCCAGGCGGGAATCCCTTTTGCGGCCTGGAGGATCATCGCCTGGCAATAGAGAAACAGCAGGCCGCAAACGGCGGCGGCAAAAAGGAGCACAAGATTGCCGAACCAGACTGCGAGGATTCCCAACGGGAACATCGCGCCGGCGATCCAGGCCTCGCGACTCATCCACGATCGTTGCGGCTGGCGCAGGACATAGATCGATCGCAGCGGTCGACCGATCTTGAACAGCAAAAGAACCAATCCGAATGCGACCAGACCGAGCGCGCTGAGAGCGGGAAGCGCAAATGGCGCGCCGGCAACCGCGACACCTGCGCTCACTGCTAATAATCCAGTTCCCGCGCCGCCGCAGAGAAAATTACCCGCTGCTTTCCAGTTCCAATGTGGCTGGTGCCAGGGCTCGACCCCGCGGCTGCGGATCGTGTCCAGCTGTTGTTCGTCTGCGGACGACGGCCTTTCCGCAGTCTGCGACTCAGCGGTGTTGCCATAGAGATAAAAGAAGTTCGGCTCGGTGCCGAGCTCCAAATGCATGCGAAAATGCTTCTGCTCGCGCAACAGCCGCGAGACATTGCTGTTGGGATCATCGATGTCGCCAAAATGCAAGGCATCGGCAATGCAGGAGTTGACGCAAGCCGGGGTAGCGAGTGGCTCAATGCCGGGGGTCAAACCGTTGGCCAGGCCAAAATCGATGCGATCCGAGCAAAACGTGCATTTCTGCGCCACGCCGAGTCGCGCCGGATCTTCCCGCTCGACCTCGTTTTGCAGTGCCGCGCCATAAGCAAAACGCGGCGTATCAATGAGGAAACGGGCCTGATACGGGCAGGCGACCTCGCAATAGGCGCAACCGATGCAAAGATCGTAATCGATGGTCACAATGCCGTCGGCGCGCTGGCGCGTGGCGGTAGTCGGACAAACATGCATGCAGGGCGGATCAGCGCAATGCTGACAGCCGACCGGCACGAAAGTGCGTCTGACATTTGGAAACGCCCCAGACTCGATATCCAGCACCTTGCGCCACTGCACAGCCGGGGAAGTGGCATTGACATGCCGGCAAGCGGCGGTGCAGGTCTGGCAGCCAACGCAGCGCTCAAGATCGGCGACCATGGTCCAACGCGTCATGGTGCGCCTCCCAGCGGCGTAACTTTGACTTTGACGAGGTCGGCGCTGGAGCCGGTTGCATCGGTGAGGTCGAGCAGCATCGGCACGAGCGCGTTCATGCTTGGAGCATGAAAATCTTTGGCGTAGGGCGTGGCCCAATGATCGAATTGGCCGATCATTAGCAGCGTATCCGGACGAATGCCCTCGCTCAGCACCACGCTGCCCTGCGTCGCATTGAGTGGCGAGCGAACTTCGACGAACTCGCCGTCGCTGATCCCGAGTCGCTTCGCGGCCGTGCGATTCATGACAACGGTGCCATGGCCCGCGACGTTGTCGGCCAGCTCTTTTATGAGCTGAATTCCGACATTGCCGCCCCAGGAATATTGCATACTGCGCGCGGTAATGAGCCAGAAGGGGTAATCACCAATCTCCACGTTGTAATGTTTGGCGAGCGCGCCCTCCCACAGCCCGGCAAGATCGCGCCAATGTGGCAGTGGCTCATATTCTTCGAGCTGGCGGTCCCACCAATAAATACTTTGTTCGTGCAGGCGCCGCTTGAGTTCTTCTCCGACTCGGTACAGCCGTTCCTGATAGGGTTGCTCGAATCTCAGCCCGGTTTCGACCAATCTAGGATACAGGTACCATTGCAGGCGTGAGAACGGTTTGACCCGGAAGCCGTGCTGACGAAACCAGTCCAGTCCGTGCGTCTCGCGCCCCTCAGTCAGTTCAGCGCTTGCGGCGCGGCAGGTCGCGTCCCAGATGCACTCAACACCATGCTGCTCGGCTGGATCGAGCGAGAAGTCGTAGTTCGGTCCCGACAGTTTGACGCCGGCGGCACCCTTGTTGATTGCCAAATTGTATTCGGCAAGCAGGCCGGTGCGTCTCGCAAGCTCGGTTGATATCCACGTGAAATCGCGCGCTTCGCCTTGCGGCGGGACCGCGGGATCGCGCAGCGCAAAGCCCTGATAATCCCAAAACTGCTCGACATATTTCGTCCCGCCGATGCGCAACAGCTGCAACCCTTCGAGGTCGGTGCAGTCCGGCAACAACACATCGGCCATGTGATTGGTTTCGTCTCGGGTAAAGGCGAAGCAGACGGTGAAGGGAAACTTCGCCATCGCTTCGCCGACTGCTTTAGTATCCCAGAACGAAATTGCCGGGTTGGTGCGATAGACGAACCAGACGTCCGGCGGGGTCGCGTGAGGAAATCGGTCGAAGTCTTGTGATTGCATCATCCACGCCAAATGCGTCGGACCGAGCGCCTGACTCCAGGCCGAATTGGCGACCAGCGGCACCAGTGTGCGGTGCGCGCTGCGCACTGGCGGACGCATGATCCATTCGTTCTTGGCTGTCGGATTCATCGGATAGCGCATGAAGCCATCTGGACCAGGAGCGACGCTTGACCAGCGGTTGTCGGCTGGACGATTGAGACGAACGGTCGTGCCAAGCGTGCCGCCTGGGACTTCGAGTGCGCCGACGAGACAGGACAAGAGCGTGCGCGCCCAACAGCACTCGTAGCCGCCCCAGCCATTGTTGACAGTCTTGCCGAGCACAATGGCTACCGGTCGGTAGGGCAGGGTGGTGTTTTCAATGTCAATTGTTTCGCCAACGCGAGCATGGGCAATAAAGTCGTAAGCAACACGTCGGATCGTTGCCGGCGGAACGTCGCAGATCGATGCAGCCCATTCCGGCGAATAGCCCTTGGCAAAGCAGACAAGACGCGTAAAAGCCGTGCTTGCGGTTGCAGGACCCTGCATCATCACTTCATCATCGGCACCGAATTCGATGCCTTCGACATCGAATTCTCCCTCCAATGCGGGATCGATCTCGATGCTGTCGAAAGTCACCGCGCCGCCACTGCGCCGGTCAAAGACAAGCGGCTTGCGACTAACGGGGTCACGCAAGAAAAAGCCGTTTGGACCGATGAGATAAGGCGACGAGGTACGATGCTTGAGAAACGCGAGGTCCAGGCGTTGGCGTGCATGTTCATGCAGCAGCACGTGAATCATCGCGAACAGAAAGGCCGCGTCGGTCTTTGGTTTGATCGGGATCCATTCCGCCGAGCAGGCGCCGGTAACCGAAAGGTGCGGCTCGATCTGCACGCGCTTCATGCCGCGCTTGCGCGCATCGGCATGTCGCTTGACGCCGCAAACTCCACCGGACGCTTCGACGTTGGCGCCAAAGGAAACGAGGTATTCGCATAATGGCGTATCTGCCGAAACGGTGAAGGCACGATGCCACAATTCGCCGTAAAGGTGTTCGGAGTGATAGCATTTGACGCCTTGGCCGGAGCCGAAGCTCATGTCGATCGGACCCCAGGCTGCGAGGAAGGCAGGCAACGTTCCCATATAAGCGGTCGGCGTGCCGCCGCCGCCGAAGCTCGCCGCGAGGCGCGGATATCCAGCCGCATCGAGCAGGCCCGCGGAGCGGATCGCGTTGAGCTTGGAGGCGATCAGATCGAGCGCTTCATCCCAAGACACGCGCACAAGGCCTGGATCTTCGCCACGGCCCTTTTTCGGGTTGGTCCGCTTCATCGGATAAAGAACGCGATCAGGATGATAAGTCTTCTGTACCAACCCAAACGCCTTGACGCAGACCTTGCCGCCTGCCGGGTGGATTTCCGCCGCTTCGAAATTGGGATTAATTTCGGTTGCCACGCCATCCTGGATGCGAACCGTCAGCAAATCCGGTCCGGCCACGCATTGGTAGCAATACGACGAGACCGTGCGTTCGCTTATTGGTCGGACTGCTGACACGATGCTCCATCATCAATTGGAGCGGGCGGCGCGTTTTGCCGCTTTCGCTCTTAGGCGTTCATAGGTTTTTTCGCGATCGACAATGAAACGGACATGCTTGCCGGTGCCGATCGGCTCGAGCTCGTCCGCGGCGACCACGTCGAAACTGACCTTACGCCCCTCAACGTTGGTTACCGTGGCGGTAATCGATACTTCCATCCCCGGCAGAGTCGGCGCGCTGTGCCGCACCATGATCTCGATGCCGACTGAATCCTCTTCCGGACTCACATGATCGAGGAGCGCTTCTCGACATGTATGCTCGATGTCCCGGCACAGTTCCGGGGTCGCATAGACCCGACCCCGTTCGCCCATGAAGGCGACGGTGCGATCGCTGTCGACGATGATGCGCCGCACCTTCGATACACCCGGCATCAGGCTGTCCTTCATGGACGCGGACTCCGTGTAAACGAGCCTAACCCGCGAACTCCGCGTCCAAATTGACTAAGATCAAGCGATTGCGTCAGATACCGAGATAGGCTTGTTGAATATGATGGTCGTTTTTGATGTCCGCCGCTGCCCCGGTTGCCGAGATCGTGCCGGTCTCCAGTACATAACCGCGATCGGCGATGCCAAGCGCTGCCATGGCGTTTTGCTCGACCAACAACACCGTCAAACCGTCACGTTTAAGATTGAGGATAACATCGAGTATTTGGTCGACCAAAATGGGCGCAAGGCCCAGTGACGGTTCGTCAAGCAGAATTAGGCGCGGATTGGCCGTCAAAGCGCGACCGATCGCCAGGAGCTGCTGCTGACCTCCCGACAGTGCGCCAGCGAGCGTGTGCCGTAGCTCGGCGAGCATTGGAAATAGATCATAGACGCGATCAAGAGCGGTGCCGGGTTCGATCGCGCGCCGGGTCCAAGCTCCAAGTCTCAGATTGTCTTCGACGGAAAGCGGGGCGAAGAGTTGCCGCCCTTCCAGGACTTGAGCAATTCCAAGCGCCACGCGCGCGTGCGGCGGTGTGTGTTCGATTGAGCGGCTGTCGAAGTAGATTCGGCCGGAAAGGATCGGTTGAACACCGGAAATCGCCCGTAACAATGTCGTCTTGCCGGCCCCATTTGCGCCGACTAGCGTCACGATTTCACCGGCTGCGACATCGAGCGACACGCCGTGCAGGGCCTCAATGCGGCCATAGCCGCTTCTGAGATTCTTAACGGACAGCACTTGCCGGCTCCAATGCCGCACTGTGCGCCCCGAGATAGGCTTCTATGACCGCCGGATTGGCGCGGATCGCGGCGGCATCGCCTTCAGCGAGCGTATGGCCATTGGCGAGAACATGGATGCGATCAGAAATGTTCATGACGAGTCGCATATCGTGCTCGACCAGCACGACCGTAATGTCGTCTGCGACGATACTGCGGATCATTGTTTCAATATTTTTGGTCTCGGTCGGATTGCACCCGGCCGCCGGCTCGTCAAGCAGTAGCACTGTTGGTTCGGTGGCAAGCGCACGTGCGATTTCCAGACGTTTGAGATCGCCATAGGCCAGACTGCCCGCCGGCCGTTGCGCCATTGCTGCCAGCCCCACACGGGCGAGCGCCTTGAGTGCCGCGTCACGCGTAATGCGGTTCTGCCAGCTCACCGCCGGCAGATGCAGAAGATCGGCGAGCAGCCCAGTCGATTCGTGCCGATGTCGCCCAACCATGACGTTCTCAAGCGTGGTTAGGTGAGAAAAAATTTGCAGATTCTGGAATGTGCGCGACAAGCCACGGCGGGCAAGGCGCTCTGGAGCGAGCGCCGTGACATCTTCACCGCCAAGCCATACCCGGCCATCGTCCGGCACACAAAGTCCGGAAATGACATTGAACAATGTTGTCTTGCCTGCCCCGTTCGGTCCGATGATCGAGAATACAATTCCCGCCGCCGCCTCGAAACTCACGCCATCGAGCGCACGAACGCCGCCGAAGGCTATCGAAATGCGCTCGGCTGCCAACGCGGTCATTTATATGTTCCGCCCAGCGCAGCCGACAGGCTCGGCACGATGCCACGACGCAGGAAAATCATAACGGCCATCAGGGTCAGCCCCAGGATGGCATGCTCGTATTCATGAAATACCGTGAGCGCCTGGGGCAGAATAACCAGCACGGCCGATCCGACGACCGAACCGACGATGGAGCCCATTCCACCTAACACTACCATCGCAACCAATTCGATCGATCGCAAAAAGCTGGACGCGTCGGGCGTCACATAGCCGTTGATCAAGGCGAAAAACGAGCCGGCGACCGAAGCATAGACCGCAGAGATTACGAACACCGCGAGCTTCTTTTGCGCAACCTCGATCCCGAGCACGCGAGCAGCGCGTTCGCTGTCGTGGATGGCGCGCAGCGCGCGTCCCGTTGGGCTATCAATGAGGTTAAGGGCGATCACTGCACTAAGCAGGAAACTGGCAGCGAGTATCCAATACCACGTCCCGATCCGATGGACCGTCCAATTGATGATAATGATCTGCTGCACCGGCATGCCGTCTGGACCGCCGGTCCACTTCGCTTCATTGGTGAAGACGATGGTGAGCAGCACGCCGAAGCCAAGCGTGGCTACCGCAAGATAATGGCCTTTCAGTCGCAAGATGGGTCGTCCGACGACGAAGGCGAGCACCGCGGAGCAGGCCGCGCCAAGGGCGAATGCGAGCAATGGTGCAATGCCCAACCGGCTCGGTCCGATGGCGACCGCGTAGGCACCAACTCCCATGAACCCCGCGTGACCGAGGCTGACTTGCCCGGCAAAACCCATCAAAAGATTGAGGCCAAGCGCGGCAATTGCGAAGATGAAAACCAGCGCGGCGACGCGATAGTAATACGCCGATGGAAACAGCAGCGGCAGAACGACGATGATTACGGCGAGCGGTATTAGAGGAAACAGCCGATGGTGCTGCAGCAAGCGAAATCGATCGGCCTCGGCCAACACGTTTACACCCGTTCCACCGTTGTCTTTCCGACCAGTCCTTGCGGCATGGCAAACAGCACGGCCAGAATAACGACGAAGGCGACAGCGTCTTTATAACTGGCCGACAAATAGCCGGCCGCAAAGGCTTCAAACAAACCGAGTAGCACGCCGCCGACAACGGCGCCCATGGCGTTGCCAATGCCGCCGAGCATGACTGCGGCGAATCCTTTCAACGCCAAAAGCGTGCCCACGTTGTAACTGGTGAGCGTAATCGGGGTGACCAGAACGCCAGCAACTGCGCCGATCGCTGCTGATATCGCGAAGCAAGCACCGACTATCGTGCGCGTGTTGATTCCGACCAGTGTTGCAGCCATGCGATTTGCCGAAGTCGCAATCACGGCCTTGCCGTACAGCGTTCGATCGATGAAGGCGCATAGCAAACATACGATGAGTAAGGCGCTGGCGAGCACGACCACACTCTGCGGCAGGATGCTTGCGCCACCAACGCGAATCGGATCGCTCCCGAACAAAGCCGGCAGGCTGTGAAAGCGCTTATCAAATATAATTTCCGCCACGCCGCGTAGAAAAATCGATGCGCCGATCGTGATGATGATCATGGTCACCGTGCTTGCATCGTGCGCCGGGGCGATGCCCAGACGATAAAGGGCAAGCCCAACGGCAGTGGTGATGAGAACAGCAATGGCCGCTGCGAGCGGCATCGGGACGCCGGCGTAGCCAAGGAAAACGGTAACCATTCCCCCCAGCATGACGAACTCGCCTTGAGCAAAGTTCACCACGTCGGAGGCATTATAGATCAGTGTAAAGCCGACTGCGACGAGGGCATAGACGGCGCCAACTGTGAGTCCGGAAAAAGTAAATTGCAGAAACTCTGCCATTGCAGCGGGCGCCCGTCGCCGGTCAAACAGAACGCCAACCTGGTGAGCCAAGCCGTTGGACGAGCTTACCAGACTGTTTACGAGGCGGAATCCGGAATCATAATCCAATCGCCGTCCTTGATTTCGAGCAACCGGAAGGCGGAAAGATCAAGGCCCAAGTGATCGCTCGGCGACATGGTGACGACCCCGCCGGTGCCAACATAGCCCTTGGTTCTTTCGATCTCGTCGCGCAGCTTGCCGCTATCGAAGCTGCCGGCACGCTTAGCGGCGTCGACCAGAATCATCAATCCGTCATAGGCGTGGCCGCCAAAGGTGGAGACCGGTTGCCCAGTCTTATTTTCGAATGTGTTTTGATAGCCGACCACGACCGATTTTTGCCGATCGCTATCCGGCAGTTTATTGGCGAGCAGTAGCGCTGCAGCCGGGAGACGAACGCCATTCGCGGCGGCGCCAGCCAGACTGATGAACTGCTTTGAAGCAACGCCATGGCTCTGGTAGAGCGGGTACTCGATCCCGAGTTGCCGATAATTGCGGGTGACGATAGCCGGGCCTTGCCCGAAACCGGCGCAAACGACGGCCTGAATGCCCGGCGTCGCCTTGATCTTGATGAGCTGCGGGGTCATGTCGCTGTCGGCAGGACCGTAAGTCTCCTCATGGGCGATGGTGATGCCCGCCTTGGGCGCCACCGCGAGGCACTGATCGCGCATCGACTTGCCGAATGCATCCGTGCCGGAGATCAAAGCCACAGTCGTGAGCTTACGGCGCTTGAGATCATCAAAAACTTTTTCACACGCCATTCGATCAGTGTGAGGAGTCTTGAAGACCCACTTGTGCACCGGCTCGATGATTTGCACGGCGCCGGCTAGTGAGATGAACGGAATCTGAGCATCCTCGAAGACTGGGATCATCGCCAAGGTGGTGCCGGTCGTCGTGCCGCCGACCATAGCAGCGATTTTGTCTTCTTCGACAAGGCGCGTGGCAAAAGTGCGCGCTGCATTGGCGTCGCCGCCATCGTCATAGACGACGAGCTGGAGCTTTTGCCCGTTAATTCCTCCTTTGCTGTTTATGTCTTCAACGTACATGTCAAGTGTCTTCCTCTCAGGGTCGCCAAGGAACGACGCCGGGCCGCTCGCGGACAGGACCGCGCCGACCTTGACCTGGGCCGTAGCAGACCCGCCGGTTACGGATGTGGCAAGGCCAATGAGTCCAGCGGCAATCGTGATTTTCTTCAGCATCGCGGAACCCTCCCTATTCGAAATGGCAAACCCCACGCTTAGGCGTTCCCCATCTTTCCCCATCTTTTCTTTTTATAGGTCGATCGCACTATTTCCGCCTTGCTTTAAGTCAAGTCCGGCATGTCGGACTGTAACTTGGGTGTGAATTTTCCCCGGAGCTCTCTCGCCGCAGACCTTGACTCATGACGACTTACGAGCCGGCGACTTGGCCAATCTCGGTTTACACGATCGGTCTGGCGGTGATCACGTTGGTTTCGGTGTATTTTGCGGCGGAGACATACAAAAAAGCTAAACCTCCCAAGCCGGCCCTCACAGTGAGATAGTCCCTTTTAACATTGACCTTCGCGGGTCACTTCGAATTCTCATCATTGATGGTTTTGCCGTTTGCCGGATTGACGAGATGCACTCCACCGCATGCAATGCAATTCACCGCTTCATAATTTTGTTGCTCCGGCTGGCTCCACTCGTCAGCGACCCAGCCTTGCACGCGCAGGCGGGTCTTCGGGCAGCGGTAAAGGAATGTAGCCATGGCTTCATCAAAAACTCTACGCCCTCGTCGCTTGGTCCGTGTTGATCCATATCAATAGCCCGAGTGTCGATTGCCGGCTCTTTGTTTTGTCAGGTGCGCAGCAAAAAGGTTCGATCGATTTTGGGATACTTGATCTCAATCGGTATCGGCGGGGTCCAGATTTAACTCACATCTTTGTTCCAGGGGAAGGTTACTCACTGCCCATTCGAGCCGCGCTGCCTCGTCGTCAAGACCGATCCAGCGCAGCTTTTGGATCAGGCGCGCCCAGTCACGCGGCAATGGTTGCACTTGGCTAACGATTTCATCTGTTGCAAAAATCACCGCTTCCTCCTTGGGCATAGATTTTTTTTACGAAATCGCTCCGGTGCAGTCGCAGTAGAGCGGAGCTTTTGTTCAAAGTTAATCCAATTTTCTGGCGGGTGATTGATCTACATCAACGCCGCCTAGCGGGGAGGAACACTGAGAAACGCCACAAGTTTTGCAGCCCGAGGCAGGACCGGCAACGGGGGAAGCGGCCTTTACTCACGCCGCCGGTTGTATTTCACCCGCTGGTCTATTCTCAGCGATCGTGGCAGGTTTGATAAGCCAGTCGACGATATCGGGCCAGATTTCGCGCAAAACCCGTTTGCCCATGAATAGTCCGAGATGACGGCAGTCCGCGCTCAGCTTGCGGATATGGTGGCGCGGCGTGCCCACCAGCTGCTCAACCGCGAATAACTGCGGCGGTGTGACCAATTCGTCGCGACCGGCCGCAAGAAGAAAAAGCGGCGCTTCGATCTGTTTAAGATTAATCCGGCGTCCCAGTGCTTCAAACGTTCCGGCGGCAATCTCGTTGCCCTTATAAAGTTTCTCAACCGTTTCCAGAAAATAACGTCCCGGCAGATCGACGGTCCAGGCATACCAATCGCGGAACGCGGCTTCGAGACGGGTAAAGGCCGAGGAACCGTGGGATTCCTCGCTTTCGAGCAACTGCCGAATCTCTTCAGCTTCAACCGCCCCGGGTCCCCACAGCTTGAGCACTCTGCTGCCGACGACGAGCCCATCGCCGAGACGCACGATCTCCTGGAAAACCTCCATTGCGGTGCTGTTAGCGAGCGTCGATAGCACAGAAGGAGCGGCCTTGGTATCGACTGGCGCCGCAGCGAGCACCAATTTGCGAACTTTGCCCGGAAAACGCGCGGCATAGACGAGCGCCATCCAGCCGCCCTGGCACAAACCGATCAGATCGACCGGGGCGCCAATCTCATCGATGAGTACATTGAGGTCGGCGAGGTAATCGTCGATCCCGAGAAATCGCATGTCGGGAGAGGCCGACTGCCAGTCGGTGACAAAGAGGTTCGTCACGCCGGCATCGCGTAGCGCGACAACGAGGCTATGGCCTGCGGCCAGATCGCTCAGTGTCGAACCGTGGAGCGCAAAAGGCGTACACAATAGACAGGGCGGGCCGTCCGATGAGGTCGCAAAATCGCGCAACCGTACGGTCTCAAGCTTGAGCGCGACCCGGTGCGGCGTCGTCCATTGCGGTGGTGGCGGCGTTTCACCCTGCAACCCGATAGCGAGACTGGTGAATTGTTTGGCAAAATGCGCCGCCATCTCGCTTGCGGAGGCGGCAAACAACGCTGGCCAGATAAAAGCGGGATTCGAAGCGTGGTGGCTGTCCGGCTCGTACATGATCCTCCCCGCGATGGACAGCGGCATTTTAGGGTGCGCAGGATGGGTCCAGATTGATCCAAATCAACCCGGTTTGAAGCGAAAGCCCTATTATTTTCGTGATTTGGAGAAGGCGCTCTGTCATGACCAAGCCAATTACCGACAAGGCCGAAGTGGCGGTGGAATATCCGGACAAACTCTACATCGGAACGTTCGCCCATACCGCACGGTTCGACGCTCACATCGATCAGACCGGCATCTCGCTGACACTCGAGCTGCCCGGCCCGTCTGACCAGCGCAAATCGGTGCGCATGCATTTTCATCATGCGCTGTTCGCCGATATTCTGCGTGACCTGGCAAAGACCGCCGCGGCGCTGCCCCCGGACGATCTCACGCATCGGGATGCGCTGCGCGATTCGGCCAAGGCGCTCTATGTCGCGCTCGAAACCAACCCGGCCAAAGCCAACAGATTGCTTGCCGGGGCGGCATAGATTCGCGGCGTTTCCCTCCTGCGTGAGAAAAATGCAGCCTAAATATTCCTCGCCGTCAAACCAGGCGCAGCCCAGACTTTAGTAGAACGGGTTGATGGCGTAACGCAAATCTAGAATTCTTGCCGACTAGAAAGAACGGCCGCTTCCCTCTCCAGGGCGTCGGACTCCTTCGTCAGATCCAAACTCAGCTTCTCAAGCGCAGCACGGAGGCCAAGGCCGGGAATCCCGATCGCCAGCTGTGCGCAAAAATCCGATTTACGGCGCAAGCATTCGGGTTTCGCCCTCTGCCAAGTCGCAGGAAGAGCAAGCGTCTGCGTCACAAAATTTCATAACGCGCCGCTCTGGGAAAACAGATGCGCCAGATTAGTGCTCATGCGTGCCGGATTGTTTAACGCCAAATCAAACAGGCTCGTTTCGCGAAGCATGTGCGCTGCGCCCTGGCAGAACAGGACCGATCCGAGAACAAACAGCAAAACGTAGGTAATGCGAAAGAACTGTGCCGTTGGGACAACTTTGATCAACCAAATTCCGACGAGATTCGCGAACACTGCCAGAGGCAGGAGAACGACTGAGGTTGAGACATTCTTTACCGTAAATTGCGCCAGCATGGCGTAGGGCACGATCTTGATGATGTTCAGAACGGCAAAGAAGATCGTCGTCGTGCTGACGAACGTCATTTTCGATAAGCGCTGCGGCAGCGTAAACACCTGAAAAGGCGGTCCACCGCCTTGACTTGCGAAGGACAGGAAACCGGCGATCGTTCCCCAAAACAGGCCCGCGGCAATACCGCTTTGTGCTGGCTTAGGACGTGCCCGGCCCAGCCAGGTGTTGGCGACAAAAATAAGAGCGGTAAGCCCGATGAGAATACGAATCGTGTCATCCGACACATGGGCTGCGAAAAGGTAACCGAGCACCAAACCAAAGACGGCGGCCGGCAGCAATATTTTTAAGTTCCAGCTGCTCCATTCGCGCCAGTATGCGTGAACTGAAATCGCGTCCTGGCAAAGGACGATGGGCAAAAGTAGCGCGGCGGCCTCCAATGGCGGCAGGTAAAGCGCGAGCAGCGGTGTTGCGCCGGTCGCCACGCCGGAAAAGCCCCCTTTGGCGAGCCCCAGGAAGACGACTGCTGGAATGGCCACGGCGTAAAAAGCGGGGTCGCTGATGATTGGAACGAGCATGCCTTTCCCACACCGTGTCTAACAAGCGTCGGCGGCTGGCTACCACTCGCGTCGTGACGCCCACGGCATCCCGTTCAATGCCGTCAGCGTGGCGGTGTTGGGACAATAGCGCTCCCATGTCACTACCGGAGCGTCATGCGCGAAATCCCACGCACATCGCCGGTGAGATTTGCACATGGCGCAGACGCGCTGCAGATCGCGGAATGCCGCCGGTTCCATGTGGGCGACCTCTTTAGGGTCAAGGTCAAGAGCGGCCATGCGGCACAGCAGAAAATCCGCGGCGTTCGGACCGCGCCTGGCTAGAGCTCGCAATTCAGAAGCGGACATTCGCATGTCTCTCGCCATGCGCTCGATTTCGGTCTCGCTGCATGATCCGAACGCCGATTCGGAAACCGCTTTGATTCGAGTCCGACACCAGTCGAGCATCGATTGAAGCGGGGATCGGCTTTGTCTTTCCTGGAGTAGCGCAAACATCTGATCCCCCTTCTCCTGCATAGAGCGAGGAGCTCTGTGGGTTTGTAAGATCAGAACAATTAATCCAGGCAATCTCTCACGCTTTGATGTAGGTCAATAGGGCGCCAGGTCCGCGCGCGGTCAAAGCCTTTAATTTTGATCAATTCAACGTAGTGGTCATCTGCTATCGAGGAGGCTGTATAAGTGGGAGGAGGGAAATGGTAAAGCCTGCAACCACAGCCGTACCTGGGCGCAAGACGTCGAAACGCCCACGCAAAGCGCACGATGCCGAGCTGCTGTTTTGCTGCATGGATGTGCTGCAAATCGATCATGGC
>Ga0310916_10000020_pt1 | contig 57643 bp, 77 predicted proteins | sample GREbulkMGLF176_FD_203444 | JGI IMG/M metagenome (GOLD analysis project Ga0310916, IMG submission 203444) | Lab enrichment of tropical soil microbial communities from Luquillo Experimental Forest, Puerto Rico - GRE.bulkMG.LF176 | ecosystem: Environmental > Terrestrial > Soil > Tropical forest >...
TGGCGGGCGGCTGGGTGATCCACTACTGGAGCGCGCGGAAGGGACCATTGGAGCCTTGGGATTGAAGCGCGACCCCGATAGGATTCGGGCCTGGCAGAGGCGCTCGCAAGAGACCGCACGCCAACGCCAGCGAGAGCGGGGGAACGGCTCACGAGATTCCCCCTCTCCCCCACCGGTCCCCCGCTCCCGCCCCAAGCCGTCCGCCGCTAAGGCGGCGCGGCTGTGTGGCATCGAAGGTTGCCAGCGCGCCCACTTCGCCAAGGGCCTGTGCAACACGCACTACTACCGTCTGAGGCGCACAGGCACCACGGACCTCATACCCCCAAGGGCACGTACCCGGCGCCCGGTTGAGTACCGCAGGCAGGGCCAGGAGCCGCCTGAGGGCAGGCCACGGCGCAGGGTGGCACGCGACGGCCGGGTGCACCTCATCTGGAGCCTCAAGGACCGCACCGTGATCATGGTCGAGCGGTCGCCCACTCAGCAGGAGAGGGACGAGCGCGAGGCCGAGGTCCGTCACCTCCACGGCCAGGGACTCAACCAGGGCCAGATCGGTAAGGCGATGGGCCTGCACCCGGCCACCGTCTCGCGGATCGAGGAGCGCCTGGGTCTCCGCGAGTTCCGGGAGAAACCCAAGAGGCGGACCCGCGGCGACACCCGGTACGAGCGGGCGTTCAGATGGGCCTCGGTGGAGATCCACAAGCGGTCGTTCCGGCGCTGCGAAGTCCGCTGCTCGCCGTGGTGCTCGGGCCAGGGTGTCCACGTCCACCACCGCAAGATGCGCTCCCAGCGGGGGGACAACGAGCTGGTGAATCTCATCGACACCTGCCCCGAGTGCCATCGGTTCATCCACGCTCAGCCGAGGGTCAGTTACGCCCGCGGCTGGCTGGTCCACACCTGGCAGGATCCCGCGCAAGTACCCTGGCGCGCATGGACGGTGTAGGCGTGCGCTCCATCAAGCCCGACTCCGCGCTGCTCGTACAGGTCCAGGACATGCTCCTGGCCGAGTACGCCGAGCGCCACGTCCGCGCCGTCCTGGTCGAGCTCAAGCCCTCGAACTACCGCAAGCTCCTCGACGAGCTCAAGATGACCGGGCACTCGACGGGCCGCCAGATCACGAGCCACAACCGCATGGGCTTGTACGTGGCCGATTTCGTCACGGGGCGCTACGCCCGCCTCGCGATGGACCCCTCCCTGCGACGCAACCAGGTGAGGATCCAGTGGAGAGCAGACCGCCATGACCTTGTTCGAACTTGACCCGCCGGCCGCAGACGTGGCCGAGGAGACGGCCGAGTACAACGACGACCCCGTGGTGCTCGAGTTCATCGGCCTGCCCCACCCCCAGGGTTCCAAGAGCGGGGTGTGGAACGAGCGGCTGGGGCGCGTGCTGGTGCTCGAAGGCAAGTCGGACCAGGGCCGCATGAAGCACGAGGCGTGGCGGGCCGCGGTCTCGGTGGGCTGTCGCCAGTGGCTCACCCGCCACCCCCGGCCCCCCTACGCCGAGCCGGTCCAGGTCGACATCGAGTTCCGCTTCCCCCTTCCGGCCTCTGGCACCCACCGCCACCGCCACACGACCAAGCCCGACCTCGACAAGCTGGTACGGGCTACCTTCGACGCCATGGTGGTGGGGGGACTGCTGGCCGACGACGCCCGGGTGTGCGGCCTGATCGCCCGCAAGCGCTACGCCCGGGGCACCGAGACTGCCGGGGCCTCGGTGACCGTGTGGCCGCTCGGGGCCGACGAGCAGCGCGACCGCGAGCGCTCCAAGGCAGCGGCAAGGGAGGCGCGTAGACGGTAAAGAGGGCACACGACTGCCCAGCACCCGGCACGGTGCCATGCGCACCCGGCTCCGGTCCTGACACGCCAGGGCCGGTAGACGAACCACCGGACGAATGCGACGGAGGTGGCCGCCCGCAGAAACACCCGATCAGAGAGAGCCCACTCGTGACGTGGGCCGACCGAGAGGAGGTGCTCATGCGGAAACACCGCGTTGGCGCACTCGTGTTCACGGCCTTGGCTATCGAGGCCGCAATCGTCGTACCCCTAGCCCTACTCCCCGATCCAGGAGCAGCACCACAGCCCACCAAAGGGAGCCACCCATGGCATTTCCACCGAACCAGGCAAGCGAGGGACTCCTTGCGAGCATCGCGAACCACCCGGCAGGCGGGCGCACCCGCCACCACCACTACGTCTATGACGACGACCACAGCGCCGACGTCATCGACTTCGCCGAGCCCCAGTCCGTCCCCGGCGGCGAGCCCATCCTCCGCCTCGTCTACGTCGACGGCCAGCTCTGCACCGACGACACCGAGCACTACTACGACGAGCGCCGGCGCAGACTCGGGGGCTGACCCGGCGAGCTACGCCGAGTGGAGCCGAGTCGAGCAGTGTGAGAGCGGGGGCGTCTCTGCGGACGGGCCGACCTACTTCGGCCTGCTGGGGATCAGCGGGCAAGCGTGGGCGGCCTATAACACTTTCGGGTTCCCCGCGAGCGCCTACGACGCGACCCTGGCTCAGCAGATCGTGGTGGCCCAGGCCATAGAGGCGGCTGCGGGGATGGCTGGCTACGTGCCAGATCAAGGAGGTACCTGTAGTGCGTGGTGACCTAGCGTTGCGCCCGTGTGGTGGCTCCGGTGGTGGAGGAGACGGCAGATCACCTGGCGCTTCACCATCGGCCCGGTCACCCTCAGAGAGGACCAGCCCGAGCCGGGCCTCCCCGGCACCCCAGCGACAGGAAGTGAGGCACTCACCGTGCAGCTGACCTCAGACCAGCAGACCAAGCTCAACCTCAGCGGCCAGGACTTCTACGGCAACGAGGTGGAGATCACGGGCCGCACCGTGTGGAGCAGCTCTGACCCCACCATCGTCCAGCTCGTCCAGAGCGCGGCCGACGACACCATGGTGATCGCCCAGGCGGTGGGGCCCACCGGCTCTGCCGCGGTGACCGCCACCAACGACGTCAACCACGACGGCACCGGCGACTTCATCGGCAGCATCGCCATCGACGTGGTGGCCGGGGTGATGACCGACATCGTGATCGAGGCCGAGGATGCGACCGACAAGCCGGGCGACGCCCCGGCGCCGACACCGCCCGGGCCCCCCGCCACCCCGCAGTAGCTAGGGGACTTGACAGGGGGTGCCGCTGGGCTAGGCTCCTTGCTCTGGAGGAAGGAGAGCAGCGTGGCACCAGCGGTGAGGACCCCCAGCGAGGTGGAACTACGGGCCGAGGGCATCCTCGGGCAATTCGAGGGCGACCCGGTGACCGCGGTGGGCATGAGCTTCACCAACGTGGCCGGGGCCATGAACGAGTCGCTCGAGGTCGAGCCCCACCTCATGCACAAGGGCGAGTCCTGCTTCGTGGTGCTGCGCTGCGACTGCGTGAGCGTGCAGTTCCCCAACGTCAAGGGCAACGAGGACCAGTCCCGGCGGGTCCAGGTGATGCGGGTGACCGACGCCACGGTGCTGCGCGAGGCGCCCGCCACGGTGCAGCGGGCCATAGATCGAATGCGAGCGGAGATCCAAGCGCGTCGCGACGCGGAGGACGGCCAGGGGAGGCTCATGGGGGATGAACGCCTGTGAGCATCCCGACGGGGCGGCGCCCGGGGGAGGCGCCGCCCCTGGCCGTGGACCTGCTCGCGCAGATCATCGACCTGGGCTTGGAGATCGCAGAGGTCAAGGGCCAGCTCGACGCCCTCTACGCGGCGCGCGTCGCCAAGTACGTGGACGCCCACGAGAACGGTGCCACCCTCCAAGAGATCGCCGAGGCGGCCGGCGTCACCCGCCAGGGGGTCAAGTACATCCTCGCCAAGCACAAGCGGGCCAAGAGGTGAAGCACGATGGATGACGCCGAACTAGTCCAGGCCAAGCAGGAGCGCAACAGCGCATCTAAGCGAGCAGCCGATTGGGAAGCTGCTTGCTATCGGATCGACTCTGACAACGCCCGCCTCCGCGCCGAGCTAGAGACCGTGAGGGAGGCCGCGCGGGCGTGTGCCGATTCAGTCGTCACAACTATGGGCGTGTTCGATGACGGCGAAGAAGAAGAAATGTTGATCGTGCCGCCGAACACTTTGGAAGCACTCCGCCTCGCCCTCAGTAACGAAGGAGGGGGCGATGATGGATGAGCGCCTGACGGACCTAGAACGGCAGTTTTGTGAAGTGAACGATCTGCGCGTCCAACACTTTGCCGACCTAATGAAAGCCCAAGCCGAGAACGCCCGCCTTCGCGCCCAGCTAGAGGCTGCGAGGGAAGCCGTGCAGATGGGTTCGATGTCTGTCCTTACCGCCGCCCTCAGTAACGAAGGAGGGGGCGATGGGTGAACCGATCATTCACCTTTGCACGGCGGCTGATGTTGGCATGGCCGAAACCTGCATGTGCTGTGGCGGCTGGGTGTACGCCGAAGGCAACACCGTTCCGATTCCTGGCAGCAGCCCAACCCTTCAATACTGCTCTCAGGACTGCCACGACGCCTGGGAGGGTGTTCTGGCCTACGAAGCTGAACAGCGGCGCAAGCGCAAAGAGTTCGATGACTGGGAGGATGCGCTGTTCGACGCCGCCCTCAGTAACGAAGGAGGGGACGATGGTTGACGCAGCCTCCTGTGACTGCGAAGCCGAAGAGACTGGAACGCATTGGAAGGGCTGCGAATACCGTCCGATGGAACTCACGAAGGGCGAGTTCGTGACGGCTTGTGAGGGTGGCGCTGCGGCGGTAATCGACACTTACCGCTGGTGCATTGAGGAAGAGGGGATGACATCCGATGCGGCGAAGGAAATAGCAGTGGAAGAGGCGAGAGAATCGGCGGCCTGTTTTGCTGGGATCGGGTCATGTTATGGCGGCGGTTGCAAGCATGGCTGACCGGCTCAGTAACGAAGGAGGGGGCGAGTGAGGGTACGCATCGAATGGAAACCGCAGGACTGTTGGATCGGCGCGTTTTGGAAGGCGGGGCACCTGTGGGTCTGCATTGTGCCAATGCTCCCGATTCACTTCTACCGGCTCAGTAACGAAGGAGGGGGCGATGGGTCACTGCGAGAAGGTGCGGGGCAATGACCAACATCGTCGTATCGAGGAAGGAGATGGCGGAGATTCGTGAACGAGTGCGACTCGGCCTTCCCGTTGCCGCCTTCCTGGTGGAGAAGCTGCTCCGGGTGATTGACCTCGGCCGCACCGCCGACGCCCTCAGGAACGAAGGAGGGGACGATGAAGATTGACGAAGTACGGGCGAAGTGGGAACGGTTCAACGCCCGACTCCAAGAGGGGGACGGTGATGGCTCTCTCATGGGTGCAGCATTCATAATCGCCCGCTCGGGGGTGACAGATGTTCGTCGGCTCTGTGACGAAATCGACCGGCTCAGTAACGAAGGAGGGGACGATGGGTGAGGGAGAGATTCTCCGCGTGGAGCAGTCCGTACTTGAGCGAGAAACCGCCCGCCAGATGAATGTCCTGACGTGGGCGCTAAGCAAGGCGTGCGAGGATGGATGGACAGACGGCCCCGCTGCGATGCGCCATTACCTCATGGACGCCGAAGCCGCCCTCAGTGACGAAGGAGGGGACGATGAGTGAGTTCCCCCAATCCGAGGAGTATCGGCCAGATGATTCCGTTGCGGGGGATTGTCTCGGCGGGTTTGTAGACGACAGCGGGGCGACTCTGGAATTGATCTGCGGTATCTGCGGATTCAGGGGAACGCCCATCGTTGCTGGCGCTCACGATTGCGCCGCCCTCAGTGACGAAGGAGGGGACGATGGGTAAGCAGAACCTCGCGAGCTGGACGATGCCCTGGGACGAGATTGCCGAGCGAGTGGGCGCGCTGCTGCCGGGGCGCTTCAAGTGGGAGTCGTTCGGCTCCGATGGCATCGCCGGGGTCGAGCGTGCGACGACGGTCATCATCACCGTGGCCGAGCACGACGACGGCGTCGAGTGGGTCCATGCCTCGGTCGCCAAGCCCGACCGCTTGCCGAGCTACCACGACCTGGTGGCGCTGCACAAGGCGCTGTGGCCCGATGGCTTCGCCTACCAGGTGTTCGCCTCCGAGGAGCGCCACGTCAGCATCCACAACCACGCCCTGCACCTGTGGGGTCGGCGTGACGGTGCGAACGTGCTGCCCGACTTCGGCGCGGCCGGTTCCATATGAGACGAGAGGGACGGTGGGTGAGCGCAGGTCATGGTGGCGCCCCTACATCACCTGGGGGCGCCGGCAGTTCCGCATCGGCGTCTGGCGTCAACGCCGCGACCGGGTCTGTCCCGAGTACAGGTTCATCGGAGTGGAGAACCAATTGTGGTGAGCGAGGAGACCTGCCGTTCGTGCGGCGCGCCGATCACCTGGGTCAAGACGGAGTCGGGCAAGTGGATGCCGCTGGACCCTGACGGCACCTCGCACTTCGCCACCTGCCCCGACGCCGCCAAGTGGCGGAAGAAGCGCTGATGGACCGCACGATCGAGTACATGCCCGTGGCCGAGCTGGTCGAGCGCTTCCACCCGGCCAACCCCAAGGACCACGACCTCGAGGAACTCAGACGTTCGATGGAGCGCTTCGGCTACACCGAGGCGGTCATGCTCGATGAGCGCACCGGGCTCATGGCGGCGGGCCACGGGCGCATCGAGATACTCGCCCACGACATGGCCGAGGGGCTGTCGCGCCCCGACGACGTGACCGTGGACGAGCGGGGGTGGCTGGCCCCGGTGCAGCGGGGCTGGCACTCCCGCAACGACGTCGAGCTGCTGGCCTACGTGGTGGCCTCCAACCGCATCGCGGAGAAGGGCGGGTGGGTGGACGCCGGGCTGGCCGACGCCCTCCAGCTGATCGCCTCCACCTCCGAGCTGGGCCTCGAAGGCATCGGCTTCAACCTCGACGACCTGGCCGCGCTCAAGTACACCGGACCCGACGAGCCGGACCAGATCATCGCCAGCCGCAAGCTGGCCGAGCGCTTCTTGGTCCCACCCTTCTCCATCCTCGACGCCCGCCAGGGCTACTGGCAGGAGCGCAAGCGGGCCTGGATCGCACTCGGCATCCAGAGCGAGCTGGGCCGCCCGCAGAACGCGCTGCGCCCCGAGATACCCACCGAGGGCAACGCCCGGCTGCGCAGCGGGGCCTACGGCGCCCAGGCGCACATCGGGCCCGACGGCCGGCTGGTCTACACCCCCACGGTCGGCATCGTGTCGATCTTCGACCCCGTGCTCTGCGAGGTGGCCTACCGCTGGTGGTGTCCCTCGGGAGGCCTGGTGCTCGATCCCTTCGCCGGGGGGTCGGTCCGGGGCATCGTGGCCGGGCGCCTCGGGCTGGAGTACGTGGGCTACGACCTGCGCGAGGACCAGATCGCGGCCAACGAGGTGCAGTGGCAGGCGATCCACGGGGAGGGGACGGTGCGCTGGATCCGGGGGGACTCGCGCGCCGCCCCTCTGCCCGAGCGGGCCGACTTCGTGTTCACCTGCCACCCAGCGGGCACTCGGGTGTCAGTCGTGGGGCGGGGGCGCGTGGCGATTGAAAACGTGGAGCCGGGGGACTACGTGGTGTCACATACGGGACGCTCGCGGGAGGTGACCGAAGTGCTGGCGCGCCAGTATTCCGGCCCGCTCTATGCCATCAAACGTTCCTATAGGCAGGCCCCGCTGCATGCCACGGCTGAGCATCCTCTGCTGGTGTCACGAGGCGGCTCCACCGCTTGGCGGCGAGCGGATGAGATACGGGTGGGCGATGAGCTGGTCGAGCCTGTGCCTACCGAGCCTCCCAAGGTGTTAGACGGCGAGATTATCTGGGAACATCCACCCCAGAAGGGCCGAGGCAGACCCCCCAGGGGGAACCGTCAGGTATATGCCACCCCCGAGGTGTGCCGACTCCTGGGGTACTACCTGGCAGAGGGATCAATCGGCGGCCACGCCGTGCAGTACGCCTTTCATGCGGACGAGGTGGAGTACCACCGCGATGTGACCGCTCTGCATGGGCACATTTTCAGCGCCGACCTGAGCGTGAGGACGCGCCTCGCTCCTGGGACGAAGCAGGCCGATGTGCATGCCTGTGGCGCGGTGCCCGCTCGTTTCTTCGCCAATACAGGGAGGGGCGCTCACGCGAAGAAGTTCCCTGGCTGGCTCTGGGACTGTTCCGACAACTTGCTCACCGAAACCCTTGTTGGCGTATGGCGAGGCGATGGCTGGCGCTCTGGCGGTCGGCTTGGCTATGACACCGTGAGTGAGAACCTCGCTGAGGACATACGGAGGGCGCTGCTAAGGCTTGGCGTGGTGGCGTCAGTACGGTGTCGGCACCGCGGGGCCACCAACTATGGGTCAGCTCGCCCCGTGTGGAGCCTGACGGTGAGGGGAGCGCAGGCAGAGCGCCTGGCATCCATCCTTGGCTGGGCGCTCCCCGCCCCCACAGAGAGAGTCCGAAGCCGGGGGGACGGCAAGGCGGGCCGTGCGGCATGGTTTGGTCGCCGGCCCTCACGGAGTCCATACATCCAGGCTGGATATGTCCACTACCGGGTGGAGAAAATCGACACGAAAAGTGTCAAGGCGCTGCCGGTGTTCAATTTGGAGGTGGATGCCGACCACTCATATCTTGCCGATGGAGTGGCGACTCATAATTGCCCGCCCTACTACGACCTGGAGAGGTACTCCGACGACCCCGCCGACCTGGCGAACGCGGCCACCTACGCGGAGTTCCTGGCCGACTACGCCCACATCATCGGCCGGGCCGTCGAGAGGCTCCGCGACGACCGCTTCGCGTGCGTCGTCGTGGGGGAGGTGCGCGACGGCGAGGGGTTGTGCCGGGGCCTGGTCCCCGACACCGTTCAGGTGTTCGAGGCGGCAGGGCTGGCCCTGTACAACGAGGCCATCTTGGTCACGCCCGTAGGGTCCCTCGCCGTCCGCGCCGCCAAGATCTTCGAGGCGGCCCGCAAGACCGGCAAGGGGCATCAGAACGTGCTGGTGTTCGTCAAGGGCAACCCCGAGCTGGCGGCGGGCGCCTGTGCGCCGGTGGAGCGTCTCGACCTCACCGAGGCCGAGGCCATAGGCCAGGACCTCCCCGAGGAGGCCCCCAGACAGCCTCAGGAGGCCCGGACCCAGGCGTAGGGGGGAGTAGCCCAGGGGTCACCATCAGGGGCTTGTGCGGCTGCGTAGGCTGGCTGCGTGGAACGCGACGAGCGCGCTGAGCGTGAGGAAGTCGAGCCGACCCCCGAGCCGGAGGAGGAGCCCGTAGACCACCACCGGGGCCCGCTGGACCGGGACGAGGACGGCCGCTTCTTGGACCGCGACGACCCCCGCCGCCTGGAGGCAGAGGAGCGCCTGGGCAAACGGTTCGATCCAAGTGACGAGGGCAAATCGGACGAGGAGATCGTCGAGAGTGCCCTCCGCGAGCCCAGACGATGACGCTGCGCAGAGGTTCGGGCGTGCGCCTCGTCGTGCTCCACAGGTCAGCGCCGCGGGCGGTGCGCCTCTCGGACCACCATGCAGGCGCGGCACATCCGGCTGCGCGGTGCGCCCGGTGGCCGGTACGTGTTCGCCGCGTCGTAGGGGTGCCCGGCGGGGCAGTGGGTCTTACGAGCGTTCAGCGCGCTGAGGGTCTCGCCGCGCCGGTTGTTCTCGCGGTGGGTGACCAGCTCCAGGTGCGCAACGTTGACGCAGCAGCGGGTGCGGCAGAGGTGGTCCACCTCCAGGCCCGCCGGGATCGGTCCATGCGCGAGTTCCCATGCCACCCGGTGCACGTAGGTCTGACCCGCCTCGCGCCCACCCCGGCCGATGACGCCGTAGCCATTGCCGTTGTTCGCACCCAGCCACAGCCAACAGTCGTCGGGCCCACCCTTGCGGACCCTGCGCCAGAGGCGCTCAGCCAGAGGTATTGCCTTACGAGGCATAGAGGGTCCCCCTAAGATGACGTTGCGTAGAGACTGGATTGCAAGCCCAAACTATAGCTCCCGTGGTGGGAGTTCTGTAAGACTTGTATGTTGTCATACAGCTGAGGGAGCCCTCACCTACCAGTCGCTGGGCAACTACTTCGCCAGCTCGTCGTCGGGGGTCTCGAGCCATGTCGGCATCGACTCGACCCCGGGGGTGATCGGCGAGTACGTGGCGCCGGCCAACAAGGCCTGGACCCAGGGCGACGCCAACCCGTGCGCCGTGTCGGCGGAGCTCTGTGCCTTCGCGGGGTGGTCAAGCGCGGACTGGGCCGCCCACCCGGTGATCCTGGAGAACGCGGCGGCGTGGGTGCGCGAGGAGTGCGCCCGCTTCGCCATCCCCATCCGCTCGCTCTCCGCGGCCGAGGCCCAGGGTGGCGTCGCCGGGGTGTGCGACCACGTGGACCTCGGGGCGTGGGGCGGGGGGCACTGGGACTGCGGGCCGAGCTTCCCCATGGCCCAGGTGATCGCAATGGCGACAGGGGGAGCGACCTCTGCGCCACCAGCACAGAGGAGTGGTGCCATGGACATCAAGAAGACCAGCGGGGGGTACTACATCTTCGCCTCAGACGGCGGGGTGTTCTGCTTCGGTGACGCGCAGATGTACGGCTCGATCCCGGGCCTCAAGCCGCCTGTCGTCCTCTCCTCGCCCATCGTGGGCGGGGCGGTCACGCGTTCGGAGCGCGGCTACTGGCTGGCCGGGGCCGACGGCGGGGTGTTCGCCTTCGGCGACGCGCAGTTCGACGGCTCGATGGGGGGCAAGCGGATGAACGCGCCGGTGGTGGGCATCGAGGCCGATCCCGACGGCGACGGCTACTGGCTGCTGGGCCAAGACGGCGGGGTGTTCGCCTTCGACGCGCCCTTCTACGGCTCGGCCCAGGGGCACGTCTGAGCGTGAGTGAATGCGGGCGACATCGTCGCGATCGTCACCGGCCTCGCCGCTCTGGTTTCTGCCGTCGCCGGGGTCATGCTGGCCGTCCGTGCCGCGCGCTCGAAGGAACGGGCGGCCCATAGCGAGGAGCTGGAGTCGGTGACCACCCTGCTCGAGACCGAGCGCAAGGAGCGCATCGCCGCCGAGCTGGACCGCCATCAGCTGCGCCTGCGGCTGGCCGAGAACGGGATCGACCCCGATGCTCTATAGGTTCTTCCGCGTCATCTACCGCAATGCCTCGGCGGCCTTCATCGTGGCCTGCCTGTTCACCATCGTGGCCGTCCTCGCCCTCGCCCTCGGAGCCGAGGCGACACCCACGCCCGGGCCGACCGGACCAGCCGGCCCGCCGGGTCAGAACGGGCCAGCCGGGCCCAAGGGGGACCCCGGGGCGACCGGACCTCAGGGCAGCACCGGCCCCACCGGCTCGGCCGGGGCCGACACCGACGCCGGGGGCTCCAGCTCAGGTGGCGGGACCGGCGCGGCCGGGAGCGGGGGGGCCACTGGCGGCGCGGGGACAGCGGGGACCACCGGCTCGGCCGGGGCGACGGGCAGCGCGGGGGCCACCGGCTCGGCCGGGGCGACGGGGTCAGCTGGCTCGACGGGCAAGACTGGGGCCACCGGGGCGACCGGGGCTATGGGCAGCGCGGGGGCCACCGGCGCCCAGGGTCCGCCCGGGCCACCCGGAGCGACCGGGGCCACAGGTGCGACCGGTGCGACGGGTGCGACGGGGGCACAGGGGGCCAAGGGCGAGACCGGACCGGCCGGGCCGCCGTGCCCGCCTGGGTTCAAGCAGAACCTCATCCAGGTGAACGGCCCGGGGGGCGGCCAGACGATCCTGGTGTGCGTCCGTGGCTAATCGGAGCGGCGGTGGGTCCCGACGTGGAACCAGGGCGAAGCGCGGAGCAGGTGGGGGAACTCCCCCGGCGCCACCCCGCGGTTCCGGCACACCACGGGGAGGGCGAGCTGATCCTGGTAGGACCACGCCGCCACCTCGGCCCACCAATCCGAGAAAAGGGCATCAGCAGAACCGGCGTGGGATGCGATGACCCCGCACTCCCACAGACCCCAGTGCTCGGGGTGGGCGTACTCGCGGCGGTAGAACTCGACCTGCTCGTAGAGGGGCTCGGTGCCGTACTTCTCGGGCAGGTCGCGCATCGAGACCTCGGCTTCTTCGTAGATGTCGTCGCGCAGGGGGTGGCGGTGGACTCCAATGCCTGAAGCCTCGGCGTAGGCCAGCGCCCCCTCCACCGCCTCGGGTGTCCGCACCGCCACGTTGGCGTCCACCCACAGGCGCCGGCGGTAGTCGGGCACGTAGAGGTGGGGCAACAGCTTGAAGCGCTTGGCGGTGCGCCGGGGGTGTTCGAGCTCGTTGTGCTCCACCACCACCACGTCCCAGCCCGGCGTGTCGAGCCAGGGGTCGTCGGTGAAGCAGATGTGGTCGGCGCCGGGGGTCAGCGGGATCAGCGGGACGTAGTCGAAGCCCCCGTAGCAGGCTGTGTAGACGAGAGTGCGGTTACGGGACACGGGAGAAACACCACAGCCCGTAGGTCGGCTTGGCGAGCACGGGGTCCCACTGGACCTCGTAGGCGCGCACGCGCCACTCGTAGAACAGCCCCTCGATCTGCTCGGGGGTGAAGTCGTGGCGGTGGTAGGGGTTGAAATGCTTGGTGGGGATGATGGGGGTGGAGAGCACGATGTAGCGCCGGGCCATCTTGGCGGCGCGGACGTAGGCCGAGTAATCGGACAGGTGCTCGATCGTCTCGAGGCCCACGAACACATCGAAGGGGAAGCCGGGCTCCCATGTCGTCAGGTCCGCCTCGATGACCTCGGTGCCCGGGCGGTCAAGGGCGGGGTCGGTCGGCGCCACGAGGTCGACACCGACCCAGGCCGCCCCGTTGAGGAGGGCCCGCCCGTAGCCCGTCCCGCAGGCGGCGTCGAGGACCACGTCCTTGGTCGCGACCCACGACGAGGCCCAGCGGTAGCGGTAGCGGTGGAGCTCTATCTGCTCGAAGTCGTTGCAACCTGCGGGCAGGCGCTCCACGGGGTCCTACCCTGCCTCACGACACGCCGGGCAGCGTGCATAGGGACGGCGGCTGACCTTGGGCTGGTCGAACGTGGCGGCGCAGGTGGGACAGACCCGGCGCAGCCAGCCCGGCGCCACCGGCGGGGCCGGTTTGTCGGGCAGGGCGTGCGCGAGGTCGCGCGCGATGGCGCGCAGGTCCTCACAGATCTCTCCTGTCTCTCGGGCGAAGCGGGGGGCGGTGCGGCCGATGGCCTCGATCCGACTGACCACGTGGGCCAGCCGGACCGAGGCCGGGGAGTCGGCGCTCACCGTTTCCCCTTGGCGTGGCTCGTGACGTGCCACAGGCCACAGTGACGGCAGCGGTAGGACGACGCCTTGCGCGCCGCCCCGCTGCGTTTGAGGTCCGCCGCGGCTTCGGCGGCCTGGATCCCGCTGGGGTAGGCCGTCTTGCCGGTGCAGCCCTCGTGGAACTCCTCGCCCGCCTGGGCGGCACGCGCCTGGCGGTTGAGGCTGGAGAGGTTAAGCCGCTTCATCAGGCGGCCCTCCCCGGTCCCGGCGGGTCAGCCACTCGTGCAGGCCCTTGTTGAGGGCCTCCGCGGAGCCGACGATGCCCTCGGCCCGCCCTAAGACGTGACCGAGGCCATAGATCATCTCGAACGATGCCTCGAACGCACTCACCGGCAGCCCGGTTTCCCGAGCCATGCCGCTGACCCAGATGCGCCGCACGTTGGCGACGGTGTTGTGGATCGCTTCGACGTTCGTGAGGTTCTCGTCCTCAGGTATTCCCATGGTGTTGCTCCTCTCTGTGTATCTCCTGGTCGAAGGGGCGTTGTGTCCCTCCGATATCGCCGGCCTCCGCTATGTCGGCCTCCGCCTCCGCGATCTGCTGTGCGTTCCACCCGAAGGGCAGGATCACCCCGGGGGGGAAGACGAACAGGTGGTACTCGTTGGCGGTGTCGAGCACCCGCGATTGCGCGGGGTACAGCTCGATGGCCTCGCACTCGGCGCCGGCGATGTCATTCTTGAGGCGCTGGGTGTCACGCCAGTCCCGCGCGGCCTTGCGGTCGCGGCGGTGGTAGCTGATGTGCCGCACGTTGCCCGCGTCGTCCCGGGTGATGAACGCCGAGTAGATGCTGTTGCCCCAGACCTCGGGCTCTTGGTACGTGTCGCCCATCTTGGCGATGAGCGCGTCGCGCCGAGCCTTCTGCTCCGGGCTGCCGGTGAAGAAGCTCACCGAGTGGCGCATCGGATCCCAGCGGCGGGGCGGAGTGGGGCCACGGCGTCGCTTAGCCACGTCGTTGCCCCCGATCCACCTCGTCGCAGTCATCGCAGATACCCACCTGGATGCCACGAGCACTAGGCACGGGCACGCTGACCCGCGTGAATTTGTGGCACTTCCAGCAATAGCCGAAAAGTCGCATCAGATGTCCTCCTCGAACGCCCACAGCGTCGTCGCCTTGGAGGGCTGGGACGCCAGGTAGTTCCAGCAGGTGTGGTGATACAGCGTGCCGCCGGGCCAGCACGGCTCGTTGCCGAGGCTGATTCCGGCGATCACCGGCTCGTTGCACTGGGCGCAGCGGCCGAGTCCGTCGGGCGCGGGCGGCGTGTTGCGAGGCCGTCCGGGCCTGGGCTCGGGCCACTCCACCTTGTGGCCGGTCTGCTTGACCCATACGAAGTACTGGATCCAGTCCAGCATTTCGTCGCTGTAGTCCCCGATGTAGTCCCCCCACTCGTCCACCGCAGGCGGTGGGTGGGGGTTCCGCGGGTCGGCCATGCCCGTCTCGAGCTCGTCGGCCGGCCACGCCTCGCAGAGCAGCGGCCAGTCGACGTTCGAGTAGGGCACCGGGCGGTCCCGGGTGTAGTCCGCGGCTCCCTCTCGGAAGACGCGGTCCACCCCGTAGGACCACCGGCTCACCTTTCCTCCTCGGGCACGTAGAGCTGGGTCAGGATCTGAAGGACCCTGGCCCGGCGCACGGTGTCGATCTGCATGAGCGCAGCGACACCGGAGCCCGGGACGTCGGGGTTGCCGGTCCACACACCCCGTGCCATGCGGACGAGGTACTGCTCGCCCCTCGACAGCAGACGGAAGGGTGCACGGTCCGAGGCCAGCTGCTCGAAAACGAGGCCGGGGTCGCCGAGCGTGAAAAGGTCGGCGGTCACCGGCGAGTCGATCTCGCGCAGGATGGCCCAGGTTGCTTGGGTTGTTGACAGCATGGTTGTTTCTCCTGTGTGTGGTGCGTGGGGGAACCTCCCCCGCGGGGCCACCCCCCAGAACGGGGAGTTCGGGAGTGACCCCGCGGGAGGCCGGGCCGGAGCCCGGCGTCCCACCTACTGCTTGCGCTCGATGTCGAAGCGGCCGCAGCTCTCGATGGCGACGTTGTCGTCCTTCGAGCTGATCGCCATCTGGATGGCGTCCTGCGCCTCGTCGCAGGTACGGGCGTTCTCGACCTCGACCTCGAGGACGACCGTGCCGAACCAGCTCTCGGAGTGCTCGTCCAGACCGATCCGGCCGAGCAGCTCGTTGAGCCAGCTCAGCGCCGAGTCGTGCTCCTCGTAGTCGCTGATGAGCACGGAGCGGGCGTGGGTCTTGAACTCGCTGGAGTTGGCCTGGGTCAGCCGGAGCTGGGCCTGGGCCGCCTCCAGGTCGGCCCGGAGCCGCCTCTCGACGTAGTCCGAGTTGGTGACCTGGTTGGCCTGGTCCCAGCTGAGGCCGGCGGCGAAGGGCCCCGAGATGCGGGCGTCGCCGCGCTCACCGATGGCGGCGAGCACCCGTCCCACGTACGCGTCGGCCTCGGCCTTGCGCATCGCCTCGTCGGCCTCCTCGTAGAGGAACAGGTCGGTGATGCCGAAGCGGGTCAGCCACTCGTTGGTGCTCTCGTAGCACCACTCGTTGGCCGCCCTGGCCTCACGGACCAGACGATGCAGGTGGCCCTTGGCCTCCTCGACGGTGGCGTAGGGAGAGTCCACGGCCGGGGGCACGAGCGTCTGCCTGCGCAGCTCGCCCATCCAGCCGGCCGTGGTGTAGTCCCAGTTGCCGGTGTCGCGCTGGCCCAGGTCCTCGCGGCTGCCCAGCCCGACGTGGCGCAGGATGTCGTCGACCTGAGGCTCGGGGTCGGTCTCGGGGTCGAAGTCGGCCTCGAGGACAGCCCACCGGAGCAGGACGGCGCCGGCCTGGTCCACCGGCACGGGCGTGCCGTAGACGCTGTAGGTGTTGCTCATGGTTGTTTCCTCCTGTGTGAAGGTGTTGCTCCCGGGATGGTCCCGGCGCGGCCCACCCGGCGGACCGGGTGAGCCTGGTCGGGATCAGCTCTGCGCTTCGAGGCGCGTCTTGCCGATGGTCCAGTAGCGGTCGTCGTAGCCGCCCAAGAGGGTGACCCTCGCCTTGAGGCCGAGGTCCTTGAGCACCACGAGGTCGCGGCCCACCAGCCTCTCGTCGCGCTCGCCGGTGTAGCGGACGATCTGGCCGAGTACGAAGTGCTCGGGGATGTCCACGATCTCGGCGCCGCCGTTGAGCGGAGCGGTGAGCAGCAGGGAGCGGTCGGCGTTGACCGTCCGCCCGTTCTGCGCCAGCTTGACCGTCTTGGGGTTGAGCTTGACCACCTGCCAGGGCCCGGGGAACCGGATACCGCCGGTGGTCTGGGACTCGTCGAGATAGACGGTGTCGCCTACCGATGGATTCAGCATGGTTGTCCTCCTTGTGTGTCCGGGATGGTCCCGGCGCGGGGGCACCGCCGAGGTGGCGATGCCCCCTGGTCGGGGTCAGTACCCGATGAGCGGCCGGCGGCCGGCCTTGACGTCCTCGATCTCTGTGAGGATGAGGTCGGCTGCCTGCTCGCGCTTGAGTCCGGTGCACCACTGGACGACACCCAACTCGAAGGGGGCGTCCCGCTCGAGGTCTGCACGGGTGTGCGTGTCCTCATGGAGGCTGTCCGGCAGCCCCTCGGTGGTGTCAATGCTCGCGGCCCACTCGGCGGGAGTCATGACCACGTTGCCCTCGGCATCGATGATGCCGTGGGGGTCGTGGCGGGCGTCCCAGCGGTGGCCGAGGCGGTCGTCGTAGAAGCAGACGGCCTCCTCGATCGCGATCCACGCCATGTCGTTCGCCGTGGTGGCGTCGGACCGGGCGATCACGACGGTGGGTGTCCACCGTCGCTCATCGTGCACAGAGGTGCGCTGGTGGATCGAATGCACCGTACCGTTGTGGTTCTCGTCACTCATGGTTTCTCCTTGTGTGATGGTGCTGGCTGCACCCTCGGACACCCACCGGGGTAGGTGGGTGCCCTGAGCTGGAGTCAGCGCCTCCTGAGCGCTTCTAGAGGGCTCTGGGAGGCAGTTCGTCGCCCCCCTCGCCCCCCGCCAGCGCCGCATCGGCCTCCCTGAGCAGCTCGTACTCGTTGGAGACCTGGTCGATCCCGCAGGCGATCCAGACGGCCTCGACGAGCTCGGACAGCAGCTCGTCGGGCGTCCAGTCCGGGATCGTCAGGTCCTCGACGAAATGCTCGTGCTGGGCCAGGAAGGCCCGGCGCACCTTGTCGGCGAACGCGTCGATCTCAGCGGGATTGAGATGGATCTTCATGGTTCTCTCCTGTGTGTGTGTTGCGTGGAGCGATCTGCTCCGCCAGCCACCCCGACCGGGGCCGGGGGAGCTGACGCAGGTACCGCTACGAACGGACCAGCTGCTTGGGCCTGGCGTTGATGTCACGCCCGCGCTCCTCGGTGCCCAACTCGAGGAGCCGGTCCCGCCAGCCGCTCTCGTCCTTGACCTTGGCGAGGGGCGAGCGGAAGACGTCGGCGGCGATGCCGAGCGCCCGGCCCTTGACCCTCTCCTGGCCCAGGATGGTGCGGCCCACGTAGGACTCCTTGGAGCGGTACCGGCGAGCGTGGTCGAGGTACTCCGTCGAGGCCGCCATGACCCCGTACATCGTGTCCTCGATCCCCTCGCAGGTGTCACTGACGGTGAGGTAGTGGTTGAAGGTCGAGCGTGCGTTGAGCACGTTCTCGTGCACCCGGTCCGTGCATTGCTCTCCCAGCTCGCGCGGGGAGGGCAGGAACTCGGTCAGGTACGCGGCCACCTGCTTGTCAGTGACGTGGACCTGCTGCATGACCTCGCTCATGGCGATGTACTGCACGACCTCCTCGCGGAGGTCACTCACCGCCTGCTTGGCCGCCTCCAACTTCGCCTCCATGTCGCCGGAGTGCCGGAAGACGATCTGCTGACCGCTGGCGTCGCCTTGGGCGTCGGCCATCTGCCACGTGTTAGCGCAGACGACGCGGACCTCGGTGTTGACCAGCTTGCAGGCCGCCGCGCCGGTGTGTCCGTTGAGCAGGGCGAAGTACGGGAGCGTCTGCCCGTGCGGGTCCCCCGTGATGGAGAAGGGCTCGTCGAGCATCATCACGGCCCAGACCAGCGCGCCACCCTTGGCAGCGCCAGAGGTGTCGAACTTTGCACCGGCTGGGATGAAGGCGTCGATGATCTCCTCCATCGAGATGGATCCGCTGTGCCCCTTGCCGTGGTAGACGAGTTGGAAGCTCGCGTTCTGCCCCGTCTCCAAGAGCGCAAAGGTGTCGTTGCGCAGCACCTGGCGGTGCTCGGGGTCAGGAACGAAGACGTGCTCGCCGTCCACGCCAAGGATGGAGCCGGCAGGAACGCAGTCGAGGAGGCTCACCGTGCCGTTGCCGTCACCGATGAGGCTGCACTCCGAGGAGTGGGCCTTGTCGATACGGCGGGCGCAGTTGTTATCTCGGCACAGCTTGAACTCCTTGGCGTAGCGGGTGATGAATGAGGGCCGGGGTTCCGGCTCCCACGTCAGCCCCGCCTCTTGCCTGGCGTCGGGCCATGTCTCGGGTGCCTCATCGAGCAGACGTTCCTTGCCATGCCAACTGGCTTGGCGGACGCAGTAGCCCGAATTGAAATAATCCATGGTTGTCTCTCCTGTGTTGCTAGGTGTTGCTTCCGGGTGTCTCCCGGCTCGGCCCCCCACCCCGAAGGATGGGAGGCCTGGTCGGGCTACTCGCTCTGGATCGCCAGCCTGGCTTCGAGCCAGTCGCAGATGTCCTCTGCGACGTGGCGGTCGGCACAGGCGCACACGACCCTCGGCCAGTAGTTCTCGGTCCGCTCCTTGGCGGACTCACCGAGGTGGGGCTGGCCTCTGAATACGACCAGCCACTCGTCGCGGAAGGGGACGGCCAGGTAGGCCAGCTCGTGGAAGCTGACCGGGCCCTCAGCCATAGCTGCGCCCGGTCCGGATCGCCTCGGCGCCAGCCTCGGCGTCGAGGAGGTCCAAGATGCGCTCCGCCAGCTTGCGCAGCGTCTCGACGGTCCCCTCGACCACCGCCACCGAGTCGAAGCCGATGCAGAGCGCGAGCTCGTCGTCGACCTCGCCCTCACCGATGAGGGCGCCTCGCTCCAACAGCTCGAGGTGGTCGCCCTCGACCCACTCGTAGTGGACGCTCACGACTCGGCCCCACGGGTGGAGCGGCGCTCGGTCCGCGCCACGTCGGCGGTCGCCCACTTGAGGCTGGGCCCGATGTCATCGGCGGTGAGTTCGACCTTGGAGCGGTGCTCGCCCGCCTCGGTCTCCCACGACCTCTGCTCCAGGCGGCCGGTCACGACGACGCCCATCCCCTTGGTGAGGGACAGCGCCACGTTCTCGGCCAGGTCGCGCCAGGCGATCACGTCGAAGAACGACGTGGATTCCTGCCACTCCCCGTCCTGTTGCCACCGGCGGTTGACCGCGACGCCCAACTGGCATTGGGCCTGGCCTTCCCTGGTGTAACGGATCTCGGGCTCCCTGGTGAGGTTGCCCGTGATGGTCACGGTGTTCATGGTTTCTCCTCCTGTTGATGATGCCGAGTGGCATCGCGGGAGGGCCGGGCGACCGGCCCTCCGACGCTGGCACTCAGGCCCAGGTGGTCTGCGCGTGCAGGCGCTCGATGCGGCCTTCTCGGACCGTGTCACGCCACCGCTCGCCTTCCTCGCCCCGCCATTGGAGGTAGCTGCCCTCGGTTGCGTAGGGCGCCAGCCGCTCGATGAACAGGTCCTCTTGGCCCGTCTTGGAGTCGTAGCCGATGATGTGGAGCCCTCCCTCGTCGCTGTCGAGGTCGAAGCCCAGCATCCTCAAGATGGCCGCGAGGTCCGCGCACACGGCCCGGTCGTCGTAGTGCTCGTCCATCCAAGCGAACCAGGCCGCCTTTTTTCCGCCCGGCCCCCACAAGCCACCGGTCTTGTCAACCGATGGGTCGGTGTTGAGGGCGCGTAGTGCCGCGTCGGCCTGCTCCAGGTTCTTGCGAGGGACCGTGAAGTCGGCCTCCTCGATCTGGACGTAGTAGCCCATGGTTTGTCTCCTCTCTGTGTGATGCCCTGTGGCATCGAGAGGGCATCCCAGGCGTACCCAGGATGCCTCCGCGTCGTCACAGATCGGTCACTTGTGCCCTCCTTTCTTGTCCTGCTGCTGCCAGCCGCCGATGTAGGCCACGATGAGGATGCTCGCCAAAACGGCGAACACGGTGTCCCCATTGCCCGCGTCGACGCGGTGGAGCCCGTAGGTCAGCAGGAACGCGGCGAACAGCAGGCCGAGCACGTCGAGGATCGGGTGCCGCTTGGGCGGACGCTTGCGCCACCCCACGGTGACGTTCACGTCCTTATCCGGGGGCCGACCCACGGAAGATCCTCTTGCAGGTGCCGCAGGACGCCATGATCCCCGAGAGGGTCTCGTCCTGGGGCACCATCGCCCGCGCCGGGCGTCCGCACAGCGTCCGCACGTCACGGGCCGCGGAGCCCGGCCACCCGACGATGTGGATCGTCTCGGGCACGGGGTCCAAGACGTACTCGCCGGGCAACTTGACCTTGAATGGCATGGTTGCTCTCCTTTGCTCGCTGGGGGCGGTCTGCCCCGGGAACCCCACCGACTCGCTCGCGTCGGTGAGGAACCCGCGGTCTACCGCGATCTGTGCAGATGGCCGAAGCACTGGACGATGCCGCGGACCAAATGGGCGTCATGGCCGTGGTGCAGGCACCGCGCGACGGCCCGGGCCTGCATCTCCCACAGGTGGGGATGCAGGACCCAGTGCAGCGGCGTCACGAGCACCGCTCGACGGCCACGCCGAGGTCGGCCAGGACCAGGACGAGGTCCACCAGGTCGTTGCCGCCGGCGAACAGCTCGTCGCTCTGGCGCTCGTTGATGTCGAGCAGCCGCTCGGCCTCCTCGCAGATGTTGACCACGCGGCCGTCGCCCATGAGGGCGTAGTCCGCGGTGCCAGAGGTGTCCACGAGAAAGCGGGCCTTGGCGTCGTGCGCCACCAGCGTCCAGCCCGCGAAGCACATCGCGGTCTTGCAGCTGGGGGAGATCACCCGCGCTCGGGTCGGGTGGCCGTCGCAGTACCGGGTGTCGGGGAGGTCGAAGCTCTCGACCGGCTGGCCCATCAGCCACTCGGTGTCACCCACGTCGGCCCAGCGGTTCTGGTTCCAGCGTGAGTGCGGCCGCTTGGCCTCGGACCGCACGATCGAAAAGACCTCCCCGGCCAGTTCGGTATTCATGGTTTCTCTCCTGTGTTGCTCGGGTGTTGCTGTGGGGCGACTTGCCCCCGGAAGGGCACCCTCTCGGATGCCCGACCGGCGATCAGCCGCTCATATCTGCGTGTGGCCGCAGCTCAGCTTCAGCACCGTGTAGGGGTCGCCGTCGTAGCCGACCCGGGCGCTGGCAGCGCGGTCGAAGCCGTAGCAGACGCCCTTGTCGTCAAGGACGCCGACGAGCTTGTGGCAGCGGTGACACTCGGTGAGCTGGACGGCGTCGCCTCGCTCGATGGCGTCGAGCTCCTCGATGAACGCCTGGTACTCGGGCGTGTCATAAGGGTCCTCGTCGGGGTAGTCGGGGTCCCAGTCGGTGTCGGCCAAGACCGCCGACCGGTGGCAGGCCCGGCAGGTGAAGATGTGCACGACGGTCGCCGTGCGCCCGTATCCCCAGCCGGTCCAGCCCACGAAGATGGCCGAGTAGGCGGGGTCGTCGACCTCGTCCATGGCGTCGGCCACCGGGCACTCCTCGTGCCAGATGGTGTCGCCAAAGATGCCGACCGAGCGATCCTCGCCCTCGAAACCCCAGCCGAGTTCCGCAAGCATGGTCATGGTTTCTCTCCTTGTGCTTGATGGGACCGAGCGGTCCCCCCAGGCCCACCCCCCGGAGGGGATGGGCGAGGGGCGAGTGCCCGATCAGGCAGCCGCGTTGGCCTCCGAGACGCCCTCCTGGGGCCCCGACGCCTTGGCCTCGCCCTGCGGGGCGGGGTTGGGCGTTGCGGGGCTCTGAGGGGCGTCTGCGGGGCGCTCCGCCCCCTTCTTGGGGGCGCCGTTGGCCTTCGCGGTCGCCTTGGCAGGGGCCTTGGTCGCCTTGGCGCCCGTCTTGGTCGCCTTGCCCGCCTTGGCGGCGGGGGCGGACTGCGACGGGGCCTTCTTGGCGGCCGGGGTCGCCTTGGCCGGGGCCTTGGTGGTCTTGCCGTTGGCCTTGGCCGGCGTGTCGCCGTTGGCCTTGGGCGTGACCACGTAGGCCCGGCGCGGGTCGCCCTCGGGCAGCTTCGACCGCTCGTCGCGCTGGTTGCGCGCGTTGCGGCAGAGGCGGCACTCGGCGGTCCGCTTCTCGGGCGAGGTGGTCGGGAACGAGCCGATGCGGACCATGGCGGGCTTGCCCGCCTCGGCGCATCCCTCGCCCGAACCCTGGCAGCGCACCTTGCGGTCGAGGTCGTAGACCTTCTCGCCCTTGGCGAGCTCGATCACCGGGAAGGTGGCCCTGCTCGTCGTGGACTTCTTGGCCTTGGCCTCGATCGCGGCCGCGTTCTTGGGGTCCGTGCGGAACGTCTGGACGATGCCCTCGTTGAGCGCCGCTCCGCTCTTGCCCGCCCGCTTGTTGGCAGCGCGCTCGTCGGTGACGGCGTTGGACAGCTCGTCGCGTGACATGGCCTTGAGCTGGGCCAGCGTCGGCGGCTTGTAGCCGCTGTCGCTGGGGCTCGGGGCCTTGCCGGCTCCGGTGGACTTCGAACGGGCCGAACGGCGCTCCGCTGCGGCCTTCTGGGCCCCCGCGGACTGCCCGACCTTGGTCGTGGTCCTGCTTGACATGGTTTTTCTCCTGTGTGAGAACCGCCCCGAGGGGCGGGGGATGCACACTCGTACATCCCGCCAGGAGCACCGGTTCCGTTTCCGTTTCTCCGGTGCCCGAGGCGCGATTTACCAGCTCATGGTTCTCACCTCCTGTGAACGACGTACCGGCTCCGCCTAGACCTTGCGGGCCTCGGTCATGCAGACCTCGTGGCTGCACGCCAGAATCCCGAAGTAGTCGTAGACACCGTGCTGGCGCTCCGTCAGCTCCAGGTACTCGCCGTACTGGCGACCCCACTCGGCCTCCAGAGACTCCAGGTCGCCGCGCTCGGCCGCCTGTTGGGCCGCCGCGATGCGCAATTGGATGACTTCGCCTGTCGTCATTGCTCTCCTGTGTGTTCCGGGGTCTGCCCCCGGCTCGGGGGGTCCGTCTCCGGACCCCCCTGGTCGGGTTCAGCGCTGGCAGAGCGGGCAGAACCTCGCCGCGCTCTTTTTGCGGTTCTTGATCCGCCGCTCGTCGTGGCGCGTACCGGGTTCGGTGTGCACGACCACCATCTCGATGCCCGCGCGGGCAGCGGCGGCGGTGATCGCGGCACCCCGACCGGCCTGGTGCTCGGCCAGGCGTCTCTCGACGCTCACACCGTTGGTCCAGCCGATGTAGTGGCGGGCCCAACCGTGGGACTTGGCCGGGTCACCGAGGGGCTCTGAGAAATGGAGCACGTAGATGGTGCCCGGCTCGCCGGCGACGCTGTCGAGGCGGAACCGCGGCGTCACAGCGCACCGGCGAAACCGGCGGCGGCGATCGCCAGGGCGGCCATGAATGCGATCAGCGCCAGGGTGGCGATGATGCGGTCCACGACGAAGGCGACCCGGGGGCTGATGGCTCCCTCCTCGTCCTCGATGCCCAACTCGGTGGCGGCGTCGAACTGGGGCTCTGTGAAGTAGTCCCACAGATCGACGACCTCGGCCACGTCGGCGTCCTGGTCATAGGGCTGCTGCATGGTTTTCCTCCTCGGTTGTGGCGCCGGGACGCCGCTCTGATTCCCGGGGCGGGGCACCCGGCGAACCGGGTACCCCTGCTCGGGCGTCAGGCTGGCTGCACCTCGACACGCTCGAACGCCGCGGGGCCGGCGCATACGGTGATGCGGACCCAGTCGGCGCCCCTGCGCTCCAAGGCGTCGAAGAACCAGCTCTGTGACCCCTCGACCCGGTGCTCGGGGGTGGTGGTGACCACGACCGTGCGGGTGCGCGAGCCGAAGGCGACTCGGCTCTTGCGCTCCAGGTAGATGTAGTCACCGGGAGCGAGGGCCGATATGGGGATGCTGCTCTGCATGGATTTCCTCCTGTGTGTGGCGCCGGGACGCCGACTTGGTGCTGCTCCCGGGTCGGGCGCCCCAGCTCTCGCTGAGACGCCCTGCTCGGGCTCAGGCGACCGTGGGGACCATGCCCTTGGGCAGGACCTGGAGCCGCTGGGTGCACTCGAACTCCCAATGGGGGCCGGGCAGGGGCGCCGATACGGCCGTGGCTGGCCGATTCACCGCGTGCACCGAGACCTTGGCGCCCCGCCGAGACACACTTGCGATCTCGTAGTGGTGGCGGAGGCCCGAACCCGCTGCGAACAGCAGGTACATGCCTGGGTGCAGGTCACCCGCCCGGCACCACGAACCCGGAGCCAGCTTGCCCGTGGAGCGATTGCGAACCGCCGGTGGGGCAGGCTGCCAGCCGAGAGGGACGTGCTTGCGAACGGCCCTGGCCTGGCGTGCCATGTGGATGCGTGCCATGGATTTCCTCCTGTGTGTGTTTGGACCCGGGGCGGGGGCCCGACTCAAAATGCGCCCCCCCAGGGGCACAGGACCATGAACCTGTGCCCGAGAGGCGGCACACGCCGAAACGTGCTCCGCATAGGAGAACCGGAGTGCCCAACCCCGGAACTTCGTGGCTCCTCGATTCCCTCACGGACTGCGACCCGGCTCGCCACCGGGACCCGTGAGGGGCTCTACCAACCACTGGGACAGGGGGCCTCTGCACGAACCCGCACCTTGCGGGAACCCGAGCCTCTGAGCGGGGTGATTTACTCCCCGCAAACCGGCGCCTCCACTCGACGCAACCCGGCCCCTGGCAAGAACGCTGGCACTCCCTGCGATTCCGCAGCCGGGGGTGACCCCCGACGCCTCCTCCGTGGCGCCCAGCGCTGGACAGCCCTGCCGATTTCTCCCCCGGCGCCTCAGTGACGCTCGACCGGGTGGGGCGCTCAAAACCTCGGCTGGCCTCCAAATGCTCCAGCTCGCCCCAGCAGAACCTCCTGCCTCCGCCCCGCCTCAATGTGGAGGCGGGTGCCCCCCGAGAGGGGCACCCCCGAGGCTAGCCCCCTAGCCCCCCAACCGCAAGCCGCCGGGCCGAGATGGAGGGTGTTTACGGAGGGGGGCTCCGCTTATAAAACGCTGTGACCAGGGGATATGCGGAAAAGAAGTTGCACTGGGAGTGACGGCTCTGCCGACTCGGTCCGTGCACGACACCCCAGTTGTAGGGTCCGCCAGCGATGCCCAGCTGTGGCACAGTTGCGAAATGGAGTCGCCCACCCTGCGCATCCGGCTCGACGGCGATTTGCTGGCCTGGCTCGATGAGGAGGGGAAGAAACGGGATCTGACCAGGTCCGAGTTCGTGCGATTCGTGCTGGAACGAGCTCGAGCCGGTCAGGCCGGCCCTCAGCGACCTGTGGCACAGTCTGTGGCACAACAGCGTCCAGCTGTGGCACAGCAACCCCGACCTGTGGCACAGCGCCCCAAACAGCGTTCGTCGGTATACCCATTTGAACCCGCGGATTGCCCACACAAGCACGTCCGCACGGATGGAACCTGCGCCCAGTGCGGCATCCAGCGGCGCCCCGGCCGCTGACACCCCATCCCATGAGCCCTGCTCATGCGTGCCTAGGCTGCCAGGAGCGCCCCCCAGAGCGCCCCCAGAGCGCCCCAGTGCCCCCGCGGGTAGGTAGGGCGCCCGGCGGCCATTGCGGCCCTCACAAGGCCGTGTAGCGCCAGCGCCAGCCCGTCGGCATCGCCAGCCGCCAGCCCCCGCCAGCCCGCCGGCCATCGCCAGCCCGTCCGCATTCGCCAGCCTGGCGGCCTGTCGGCAGAACAGCCCTGTTCAGAGAACCGCCTGTTCGCCAGATCGGCGGTTCGGCCCGGCCGCCCCCCCGGCGGCTCCGCCGGGCCGGCCAGCCCGACGGCCTGTCGGCAACGCGCCCAGGGCATAGGTGCCCAGGAGCGCCTGAGAGCGCCCCAGGGCGCCCCCCACGGGGCGCTCCCGCGCCCCCGCGCCAATTGCCCTGTACCCCCTGGCAGGGGCGCTACGGGGCGCCTAGGCGGGGCGCGCAGGAAGCCTGCGTACCCTCGCAAGAATTCACCTAATTGCCGCCCCGCTTTGCTATGCGGGGGGTAAGGGTACTAGCCTGGTGCCAGGCGCCACCAAGGGCGCCACGGAGAGCACCCCCACGGGGGGTGCTGAGGAGGTGCTCAGTGAGCACTAGCAAGGGCAGTAGCAAGGGCAGTAAGTGGGAGCGCACGTATAAGGGCGCACTGGGAGCGGTGCCTGCCGAGCGGGCCTACTGGGTGTGCACTGGCACCCCCGCCCCGGAGGGCTACCCCGGAGCGCACGCACCAGGGGCGCGCCTGCCACGCACCAAATTCCCCACTACGGGGCGCAAGGGGGAGCAGGCCGCGGCCGCGCGGCGCACGGGTGAGTGCCGGAGTTGCCGTAATTACCGGCTAGGGCGTAGTGCTACAGGCGCCACGCAGGCCGAGCAGGCGCGGCGCCTGGCGCGTGAGGTGCGGGCCGAGCGCATGGCCGAGGGCGCACGCAAGGCGGCCGCCACCCGCGCCGTACGCAAGGCGCAGCGGGAGCAGGAGCAGGCGGCGGCTGCGCTCCTGGCACCCCCCGCTCCCGCGGCCGAGGGGGGCGCCCCGGCCGAGCAGGAGAGCGCCTAGGCGCCACGGGGAGCACGGGGGGCGCGCCAGCATGGGCGCCCCCCAGCCCCAGCCCTGGCAGCCCCGGCTCATTCTGGGGCTCCCATTTTCTTTTTTTTCCAGGGCTGCGTGACAGCTGTCACCCCGCCCCGAAATTTTTCGAGAAGGCCCGCCACTGATATAGCTCGGCCGCCCGATTCTTTTTCGAGATGTGCCGCCACCTCCGCGGGCCTCCCCCCACACCCCCCTCTCTGCGACTCTCAGGAGAGCTGGGGGGCTGAGGCTCTGTGACAAGTGGGTGAGAGACTGCGGCGGCCGGCGCCTCGGTGCAGCGCTACTGACTCTCCGCCGGGGTGACCGGCTCGTAGGGCGTGGCGGAGCCGGGTGCAGAGGCCGGCTCCGACACGACGGGCTGGTGTGAGGGGGAATTGACACCGGCCGCGCCTGGCCCCAGCGTAGGGTGGCGCGGTGCGCGGCAGCATGACTGTGACCACCGGTGCGGTGCTGGCTGCTGCATGACTGGGGGGCTTGGGAGACCAGGCACTGCGGGGCGCACATGGGGCGCCTGGTGGCAATTCAGGTGAGGCTCTGCGCGAGGTGCGGCAAGCTGCACACGAGGCGCAGGGAGAGGTAGGGGTGAGCGAGGGACAGCAGCAGCTCGAGGGACGGCTCGATTCGCCGCAGGGCTCGGTGGCGTGGCAGGAGGCCAACTCCGCGCTGCAAGATGAGGCGTATGAGCTGTATACCCAGGGCCTCACGGTGCGCGAGGTGGCGGATCGCCAGGGGTGCTCTGTAGAGACCGCCCATAGGCGAATTAAGTACGGCGAGCAGGCCCAGCCCCCGCAGTCTCCCGACACCCTCAAGCAGGGGCAAATTCGCTCTCTGATGCGCCAGAAGCGAATTGTGCTGGGGGTAATTGCCCACCCGGCGCACAAGGTGGACCACGGGAGGGTCGTGATGGACCCGCTCACCTCACAGCCCATGGTGGACCAGGAGATGATCCTCAAGGCCTCCGCGGAGCTGCGGAGAATTGAGGAGGCGGTGATGCGCTTGGCCGGTACGCGCGCCCCAGTCGTCCACGAGGTCCACGAGATCACCGAGGAGGCCATAGATGCCGAGTACCAGCGCCTCATCACCTCCCTCCCCCGCCTCCCCGCCCTCGCTCTCCCAAGAGGAGGTGGCGAGCCGGTGGGCGGAACTCTCCAGGGAGGAGAAGCTCGAGTACCTCCAGGCGCTCAAGCGGGCTGAGGGGGCCGAGCGCGCCCGGCGCTGGGCCACCTACGTCTCAGGGTGGTACTGCTACGAACTCACCTGTGGTGGCGAGCCGCACGAGGGCTGGCACTGGTGCGAGCACCCGCTCGATTCGCTCGATCACACCTCGGCGTGCCGCCACTGCCGCTCCGAGCAGAGGCCGCCGGAATTCGAGTGGCTGATCTGGCTCTTTCAGGCCGGGAGAGGGGCTGGCAAGACCCGCTCTTTTGCCGAGTGGATCATAGATCGCGCCCGTAAGGGCCTCGCCAAGAGAATTGCCCTGGTAGGGAGAGTCCCGAGCGATGTCCGCGACGTCATGGTGGAGGGCGAGAGCGGCATCATGGCGTGCTCCCCCCGCGATTTCATGCCGGAGTACAAGCCCTCTATACGGCGGCTGATATGGCCGAATGGGGCGGTGGCAATTACGTACTCCTCGGAGAACCCCTCTGAGCTGCGGGGGCCGCAGCACGATACGGCGTGGTGCGATGAGCTGGCGGCGTGGCGCGATGCGCGCAAGGGGGACGTAATTGATACGACCTGGAACAACCTCATGCTGGGGCTACGGCTTGGGAGCGATCCCAAATGTGGTGTTTCCACCACCCCCAAGCCCGTCAAGCTCATAAAGCAGCTCGTGGAGGCACCCGGCACCGCCGTCACGGGGGCCACCACCTACGACAACGTGAAGAATCTCGCACCGCCCTTCGCCGCCCAAATTCTCAAAACGTACGAGGGCACAAGAATCGGCCGCCAAGAGGTAATGGGCGAGCTCCTCACTGATGTGGAGGGTGCGCTGGTTCATATTTCCATGATCGACGACACCAGGGCCTCCCGGCCCCCCGAGGGAGGCTTCAAGCGCGTAGCGATCGGCGTCGATCCAGCCACTACCTCCGGTGAGCAGAGCGATGAGACGGGGATCGTGGCCGTGGGGGCGGGCTATGACGAGCAGGGGTATGTGCTGGGGGACTACTCGGTGAAGGCCGGGCCCAGTGCCTGGGCCAAGCAGGTAGTGAAGGCGTACCGGCTCTATGGGGCTGATGTGGTGGTGGTGGAGGGCAACCAGGGGGGGGATGCCTGGGCGCAGATAATTCACTCCATAGACCCCGCGGTACGGGTCGTCAAGGTGACGGTCCGGCACGGCAAGCGCCTACGGGCTGAGCCCGCCGCCGCGCTCTACGAGCAGGGGAGGATGCACCACATGGGCACCTTCCCCGCCCTCGAATCTGAGTGGACCGAGTGGGTGCCTGATGCTGAGGACAGCCCGGACCGTATGGATGCACAGGTGCACGCGCTGGCCGAGCTGGGGTTGTTGCGCTTCGGCCAGGGCTACGCCTTTTCCGAGTACTGGAAGCGGGTGGGCAAGGATGCGCCGCGGCCGGTGGGGGGCGGGCCTCCTCCGCCGCTCGCCCTACCCCCCGCTGTACGCTGCGCCCCTGGTGAGTGTTTCTACGGCCCCGCGGAAATCGGCACCGGCGCCCGCCGCTGCACCCGCTGTGGGCTCCCCCCGGAGCGGGTGAGTGCCACCCAGAGCGCCTCCTAAGGGCCAGACGGCCAAGGAGCGGCGGGTAGCCGCCACCAAGGCGTCCTATGCCCGCCTGAGCGGCCCCCGCCTCGCCAGGCTGGCGGAGGATACGCCGAGCGGGGATGCCGGGGCGCTCGTGGCCGTGCTGACCAAAGCGGTAAACGGAACGGTGCCTCCGGGTGCCGGTGGGGGCTCCGCAGGCGCAATAGACGTTGCAAGCGTGGTGCGCAATGCCAGCGTGGCGATTGCCCCCAGCCTGGGGATAACTCCCGAGAACATCCGCGACGCCATGCTCGAACAGGGCATGGACTACACCGAGCCCTTCGCCCCGGGTAGGCCCCTGAACCCGTACTTCGGGTACAACCGCCCGCCGCGGGCGTGGAACTACCAGGTGGGGCGGAACATCTCGACCCGCCCGCGCCAGTACCGGGTGCCCTTTGACACCCTCACCAACCTGATCCAGAGCTATGACGTGGCCCAGGTGTGCATCCGCCACGTCATCGACGACCTGCGCTCCATGCCCCTGCTGTTCAGCGCCCAGGAGGGCGTGGACGACGACGTGACCGCCGATATCGACACCGCCCGCAAATTCTGGCGGCGCCCCGATGGCGAGCAGAGCTGGCACGAGTGGTTCGGGAGCTGGGCCCAGGACATTTTCCGCTACGACGGCGGGTGCCTCTACAAGCGGCGCGACCTCACCAACAAGGTGATCGGGCTCGACATCGTCGACACCCGCACCATCTCCCCGCTCATCGACTACATGGGGCGGCGCCCCGATCCCCCCGCCCCGGCCTTCTTGCAATTCGTCCAGGGGCTGCCCTGGGACTGGATCGAGCGCGAGGACTTTATCTACACCCGTATGAACCCGCTCCCCGAGGACGTCTACGGGCTGGCCCCCATAGAGGCGGTGCTGCTGACGGCCAACAACGACCTGCGCTACCAGTGGTACTGGCTCCAGTACTTCACCGACGGCACGGTGCCCGAGGGCTTTATGCAGGCGCCCCCCGAGGAGTCCAACCCCGACGACCTCGCCAAGTGGCAGGAGACGTGGGAGAACTTCCTCTTGGGCGACCAGGCCCAGAAGGTCAAGCTCCGCTGGGTCCCCGCCGGCTCCAAGTACGAGGCCGCCAAGTCCCCGGCCTTCGACCGCAACTTCCCGATCTGGCTCATGCGCCACACCGTGGCCGCCTTCGGGCTCACCCCCCAGGACATGGGCTGGACCGACGATGTGAACCGCTCGACGGGCGAGACGCAGATGGACGTGCAGTTCCGCATCGGGTCGATGCCCAAGACCATCGGGATCGAAGCCGTGCTCAACGCGGTGACCCAGGAGGACCTCGGGCTGCGCGTGAAGGTCAAATTCGACACCGGGCGCGAGAAGCAGGACCGGCTCGAAGAAGCCAATGCCATGCGGGTGTACATCGAGAGCGGCGTGGTGAGCCCCGACGAGGTGCGCCAGGCCGTCTTCGGCCACAAGATCGAGGCCGATTCCCCGATCCCGCGCTTCGTCATGAGCCAGCGCCTCGGCCCGATCCCGCTCTCCTACGTGCTGAGCGTGGGGGGCGAGGTGGACGACCAGACCTACGCGCCCGAGCCCGGCACCATCGTCCCCAGCCAATTCGTCCTGCCGGGCAACCAGGCGCCCGACCCCATGGCGACCGACGAGGAGCAGCGGCTCCAGGCCATAGCCCAGCACTCCGCGCAGTTCCCCTCCGAGGCCCTGGCGCTCCCGCCCGAACTGAAAACCACCACCTTCGAGCGCGAGATGGCCCAGATCACGGCCGAGGCCGGGAAGAACCCCGAGCTCGAGACCGAGATGGAAGAATCGCTCCCGGTCGGAGAGGGTGGTGGGCCGACACCGCCGCCCTCTACGGCCCCACCCGGTGCCCCGCCCAAGAAGCCCCCGCCCGCTCAGGCCGTGGGCCAGGGAGCGGCCTCGCCGGTCCGCCCGGCCGTCGCCAAGGAGGCCTACGACTTCGACGCCATAGGCAACGCGGTGCGCCAGTGGCGCCGCGCCGCGCGCGACCAGGTGCGGCGGGGGCGCAAGCCCCGGCTGTTCGTGCACGACGACATACCGGGCGAGGTGAGCGACCTCATATGGGGGCGCCTGGAGGGGGCCGTGACCAAGGACCAGGTGGATGCCGCCTTCCCAGGCCGCCCATGAGCGCCAGAACATCGCCATAGCCGCCTTCTACGCCCCCAAGATCCACCGCGCCCTGCGCCGCCTCTACTCGCGCTCGGCCTACCTGACCGACCTCATCGCGCGCCAGGAGGATGACCCCGAGGTGGCCGAGGCGCGCATGAGGGGGCTGCTGACCCCCGACCCCGCCGCGCTGGCGAAGCTCACGCTGACCTTGCAGGAGCTCTACGTGGACGCCTATGCCGGGGGGCTCACCCACCAGGCGCGCCACGAGGGGTTCACGATCGCCGACGCGCTGTTGGGTACCGTGAAAACGTGGGACCCCTGGCGCCCATTGGACCCGAGCGACGCCCGCGTGATGGGGGGAGCCTCCCTGGACTCCCTCCTTCTTTCAGCCGCCGGCCTCGCCCGTGACCTCGCGCAGACGCTCGCTACACGGATCGCCGAGTCCGTGGCCCGGGCGGTGCGCGACCGCCCGGCGTACGCGGTGGGGGCGCGGGTTCGACAGCTCCTCTCCTCCGCCGCCCAAGCCGAGCTGGTGGCGACGACCGAGGCCGCACGGGCTCAGTCAGCCGCCGCCGCCGACGCCCTTGGTATGTCGGGGGTCCCATTCTTCGACTGGCTCACCGATGCCGACCCGTGCGCGGCCTGCGCCGAGCAGGCCGACGCCAATCCGCACCTGCGTGGCGCCCTCGTTCCACCCCTGCACCCCAACTGCCGCTGTAGCATCCGCCCAACTGCACTGTGAGGAGCGTGCCATGAGCACCGCTGCCATCCCCGCCGCTCAAGGCCCCATCACCTCCCTGGTCGGCCGCAGCGGCTTCTACCGCGGTTACGCCGCCTACGCCGCCGGGGCCGGTGTGGTCCGCCTGTGGTCGGGCCCCTCGGCCGGGGTGGGGACCATGCTCGACGCCCTGAGCTTCACCGCCGCGGGCACCGCCGAGTCGACTCTGGGCGGCGGCCAGCCCTGCCGCGGGCGCCAGTACCAGAACGGCATCTTCGTCGAGCTCGTCTCGGGCACCATGCCGACGGGGGCCATCGACTTCGACGGGCCCCACTCGTGAACCGCACCCAGCGGCGCCAACTCGAGCGCTCTGTGGGGCACCGGGGCTCCAAGGCCAAGCGCAGGGGACGCCCCCGGCCCGAGCGCGCGCCGGAGGGCCTCCCGCCCATCTTGGCCCCCGAGCTGCCCCCCGCTGTACAGGACCACATGGCGCGCCACGCCGCGCGCACCGCGGGCCTGCTCGTCCCTCCCTCCCCCCAAGAGCGCGAGGCGCTCGTCCGAAAGGGCCACACCGTGCCGAGTGAGTCAGGCCTGATCCTGCCGTGAGGATCATCGACAGCCCCACCGAGGGCAATCTTTTCGTCAATCCCAACGAGACGGCGGAGTGGGACATCACCGTGCACGGCAATGTGTCGGTGGCGATCCAGCCCGAGCCCGACTACGGCGTCGTCACCCACCTGTTCCTCATCCTGCGTGACGACGGGAACAACAACGAGCTGACCTTCGCCGACACGGTGCACCTCAACCGCCCGCTGGGGCCGCTCACCGTGGACGCCATGTACCTGCACCTGGCCTCCCTCGACGGCACGCACTGGTACCAGGACGCCCAGGTGGACACCGGGGGCTCCGCGGCCGTACCACCGGGCGGTGGGGGAGGAACCCAGGGGCCACCGGGACCTCCGGGCCCCCAGGGCATCCAAGGTGACCCCGGACCTCCCGGGCCACAGGGCGATGCTGGCCCCGAAGGCCCCGAGGGCGCCACCGGGGCAGATGGAGCGCCGGGACCCCCAGGGCTGGACTCCACTGTGCCCGGGCCTGTGGGCCCACAGGGGGAGACCGGACCGCCCGGCGCCGATGGCGTGCCGGGCCCTGCGGGAGCGGACTCGACCGTGCCGGGCCCCGAGGGCCCCCCTGGGCCTGCGGGGGTGGACGGCGCGGTGGGACCCGAGGGCCCCGCCGGCGCCGACAGCACGGTCCCGGGCCCGGTTGGTCCCCAGGGCCCCCAGGGCCCCCAGGGAGACACCGGCTCACCGGGCGCAGATTCGACCGTGGCCGGTCCACAAGGCGACCCCGGCCCCGCTGGCGACACCGGCCCGGCCGGGCCCCCGGGCCAGGACTCGGTGGTGCCGGGGCCTGCTGGACCCGCTGGCCCTCTGGGACCACAAGGTGATCCCGGTCCGGAGGGACCAACGGGAGAAATGGGCATCCAAGGCGATCCCGGCCCAGCTGGCCCGGCCGGGGCAGACTCCACCGTGCCCGGACCTGCGGGCGCTGACGGCCCACCGGGACCCCAGGGCGAGCCCGGCCCCGCGGGTCCGGCCGGTGCCGACTCGACGGTGCCGGGGCCTGCCGGACCACAAGGTGACCCCGGGCCGCCGGGCGCGGACAGCACCGTGGCCGGTCCCATGGGGCCACAGGGTGACGTGGGGCCTACGGGCGCAACCGGACCTCCGGGCGCGGACTCAACCGTCGCAGGCCCTCCTGGCGCCGACGGGCCACCCGGCCCCGCGGGCCCTCCCGGCCCTGAGGGACCGACCGGTGCAGACTCCACCGTGCCTGGCCCCGCAGGGCCGCAGGGTGTGGCCGGACCGGCTGGCGCGGACTCCACGGTGCCCGGCCCTGCCGGACCGCAGGGCCTCCAAGGCGATCCCGGGCCTGCCGGGCCGCAGGGACCGCCCGGGCCGGGCTACCAGGCCAACGTCGACGTGCAGGCGTACACCACGCCGGGCAGTTTCACCTGGACCAAGCCCGCCAACATCACCATCGTCCACCTGATGTGCCAGGGGGCCGGTGGCGGCGGCGAGAGCGGGCAGTCCTCACCGGCCAACACCGTGGCGAACGGCGGGGGCGCGGGTTCGGCCGGTGGCTATACCGAGGCGCCGTACCTCTCGGCCGACATGTTCCCGGCCACCCTGACCATCGCGGTCCCGGCCGGTGCGCCCGGCGGGGCCTCGCCCGCGACCGGCCAGAACCCCGGGCAGACCACCCCGGGCGGGGCCTCGGCCACCGACGGCACCGGCAAGGTCTACTGCTTCGCCGGAAACGGTGGGGGTGGTAGCGGCGGCCAGCCCGGTGCCGCGGCCACCGACGCGGCCTTCGTCGGTGGCGTGGGCGGTCCGGGCGGTCAGAGCGGCGAGCTGGGCGGCAGCCCTCCCGAGACGACTGGCACCTACTCGGGCGGGGGCGGAGGCGGCGCGGCCGTCGACGACCTCGGTGACACCGACATAGGCGGCGCCGGTGGCGTTCCGGTCGTGTGGGGCTGGGAGCAGGGCCTCGGGGGCGAGGGCGGAGCCTCCAACGCCAACGGGACGGGCGACGACGGGGCGGACGGCACGGCAGGCGGAGGCGGAGGAGGGGGCGGGGGCAACAATGGCCGACCCTCGTTCCAGGCCGGGGCGGGCGGCAAGGGCGGAGACGGCTACGTCGTGGTGATCTCCTGGTGATCCGGCGCTGGTACGAGAACGGCCTGCTGATCCGCGAAGAGCGGGGCGAGGAGCTGGAGCTGCCGACCAGCGAGATCGCGGAGCCCTTGGCCGACACCGCCGCCCTTGGCCTGGTGAAATCGATGGAAGAGCACCGGGTGACGATCGGGGTGGCCTACCCCGCCAACCTGGCGGACGCCAAGATGGCGAAGGACGGGCACATCGACTTCGCCTCCAAGGATGTCGTCGAGCAGATCGCCTGGCGCTGGATGAAGGAGCGACAGCAGGTGGGGCTGCTCCACGAGAGCGGCACCGAGGGCCACGGCCTCGTCGTCGAATCAGGGATACACCGGGGGCCCGACTGGATCGTGAAGAATGCGGACGATAGCGAGACAGTGGTGAGCGATGGTGACTGGCTCTTGGGTGTCGAGTGGGACGAGCCCACCTGGCGCTGGATCAAGGCCAATCCCAGTGCGGGGTACTCACCTCAAGGTCGCGCCGGGCGCCGCGAACCGAGCGCCGAGGCGCTGGCCGCACTGAGGAGTCGCGATGGCTGACACCATGATCGAGGAGCTGACGGAGGAGACCGAGGCCGAGCGGGTGGACGCCGTGGCCGGGCCCGCCACCGGCATCCAGTTCCTCCTCCTCAAGGCAGAGTCGCCCGAGGGTGTGACAGAGCTCGAGGCGGCGCAGATCGCGGCGCACAGGGCTGGCGAAAAGATGTTCAAGCAGCAGCGCCACAACCCCTCCGGGCAATTCAGCGGCGAGACCGAGGGCGAGCGGCTGATCTCACGTGACGTGACGGCACGCACCACGGCAAAGCCCAGCGGCCACCTCGTCGGTCAGGTCCACACCGCGGCGGGGGGCGCCACCCACGCCGAGTCTGCACGGCGCTCCACCTCGTCGGGGCGGGTGGACACCGACCCCGAGCACGACCGCATCATGGAGGCGGGCGCCGGGCTCGAAGCCCCCGAAGAAGCCGGGGCGGCGGGGCGCGAGGCGAGCGAACTCCAAGGGGTGGTGACCAAGGCGGCCCACGAGCTCATCGGTCAGGCCTCCACCTTCGAGGAGCTGGCCCAGGCCTGGGTCGAGTTCCAGTACGCGACGTGGGAGAAGGCCAAGTACAGCGCCGAGGACAAGCGCAAGCTGATGAGCCAGGGCAAGGCCATCGCCAACGAGAGCGGCGACCCCTCCTACCCCATTGCCGACGAGGAGGACCTGCACAAGGCGATCAAGGCGGTGGGCCGTGGAGGCGGTTCCCACGACCGCATCCGCCGTTACATCATCCGCCGGGCCAAGGCCATGGGCAAGTCCGACGCCATCCCTGAGAACTGGACCTCGGGGGGGACCAAGGGCAAGGTCTCCAAGGCCATGGGCGACGTGTACCTCGCCATGGACCCCGAGAACTACCTCGACGACGTGGCCCAGGCCCAGGGCACCGCCGAGCCGACCGCAGCGACCCCCCATGCGCCCGCCGCCCCCGCGCCCGCAGTGGGCGGACCGCCCGGGAGCCCCGAGTGGGAGGGCGCCGACGCCGGGCTGCTCACCATCGCGGCCGAGAAGCTCGCCATCGTCTGCAACCTGCTCTGCGAGGCCAAGCAGCGCGAGTACAACGAGGTGATGGTCGGGCTCAGTGCCGACCAGGCCGATGTGGATGCCCTGTGCGAGGCCAAGTGCGCGGTGGACTGCGCCCTGGGCATCGTGGCCTCCCTCGCCTTCAAGGAGGGGGCGGAGGGCTACCAGCTGACCAAGGATTCACTGACCGAAACCGACGTGGAAGTCTTGCGGCGAGCCCTCTCGTTGCTCGAAAGTGGAGAGCTGACCGATACGTACCGCCAACCTGAGGAGGTGTGGGACTTGGGTACCCTCACGAAAGAAGACCTCGCCGACGTCGTTGGCGGGGCGGTCAAAGAAGGCATCAGCCAAGGGCTGAGCGCGGCCTTCGCCAAGATGAGCGAGACCGAGGCGCAGCCCGAGGAGGAGGCGCCGCCCAACCCACCGGGCTCCGCGCCACCTGAGCAGCCGCCGGTCGTGCCCTCGCCCCCGGCCCAGCCACCCGCCGAGGAACCGGCCACCGAGGAGGCCAAGAGCGAGTTCGCCATGCTCAAGGAGAGCCTCGACGGCTACTTCTCGGGCATCGACGAGCGCCTGGCCGCCATCGAGGGCCAGCCCCAGGCCGGTGGCCCCATGGTCGGCCCCCGCGGTGCGGGCTTCCGGCCGGGCCAGCCACCCCGCGGCACCCCCGACACCGGCGTGCCGCGCGAAATATCAGATCTCCGGAGCCAGATCCAAAAGGCGGAGGCGGACGGGAACACGATTCTCGAGACGCGCCTCCGCGAGGAGCTGGGACGAGAAGTGCTCTCCCGCGCATGGGCGGGTCAGGGGTATCCCGCGACCCAGAGCCGTGTCCGGGCGATGCAGTTCACCGAGAACGCCGCTCGCTAGGGCGGCATGACCGCCCGAGAGGGCGGAAAGGACACCAGCGATGGACGCAGCTCCGCTGTTCGACCTCGCTGCGGTAACAGACGAGACGCTGGGCGAATGGATGAAGGCCCAGACGGCCGGCATCTTCACGTCCACTGGCATCGTCGGGATCGACCTCACCGGGCTGATCTCGCTCGTGCCCGTCGTCACGCCGCTGCGAGATTCCCTCCCCCGCGTCACCCCGCCCACGGGCGCCAAGACGACGCAGTGGCGCGCCTTGCTCAACGTGAACGCCTCCCAGCCCAACGCCGCGGTGGCGCTGGACTACGCGGGCGCCCGCGTGCAGTTCTCAGAGCAGGACGTGTCGACCGCGTACACGGCGCTCGAACTGGTGACCACGATCACCCGAGACTCGGTGCAGGAGGCCCGCAGCTATGCGGACGCCCTGGCCATCGGCACGATGCAGAACCTCAACCAGGTGCTCATCTCCGAGGACATCAACCTGTTCTCGGGCCAGGCCTTCCCCCTGCCGACCATCGGGACCGTGACCCTCACCACGGCGAGCACCGGCGGCACGATCGCCAACTCCACGGCGATCCACGTCGGGGCGGCCGCGCGCTCCTCGGAGAATTACTTCTACGGGGGCTCCGGCGTGCAGTCCGCCGACGCCACGATCACCACGGGCACCTCGGGCTCGGGCACCAACACCGTCACGGCCTTCGTGCCCGCGGTCAAGGGTGCCGCCGCCTACGACTGGTTCGTGGGCCCCACCTCGGGTGGCCGCTTCTACTACACGACCACCACCACCAACACGGTGACGATCACGTTCCTGCCGACCTCCAACCAGCCGGTGCCCACCACCTTGGCCTTCTTGAGCACCACCGCTCCGGTGGGGCCCGGGCCTACGGCTGACACCAGCTACAACGCGATCTGGATGAACGGCATCTACGCACAGATCGTGGGGGACTACGGCGCCAACGCCATCGTGACGCCGGGCACCGGGACCAACTCGGGGGCGTACTTCAAGTCCAACGACGGCGCCGCCTTCACGGTGGTCTCCGCCGGCATCCAGCAGCTCGACGACCTCAACCTGGCGCTGTGGAACAACGCGCTCTTGAGCCCGACGCGCTACCTGATGGCGGCGCAGCAGGCCGCGGACATCACCACGATCCTCACGGCCTCGGGCCTGGCCTACACGGTGCTGCCCCCGACCGATGGGCAGGCTCGTGCCAACTTGGCGGCGGGCCAGTACGTGAAGTGGTACCTCAACAAGGCCGTGGGCGGCTCGCCCATCGCCATCGAGGTGCTGCCCCACATGCCCCCGGGGATGATCGTGGCGATCTCCGACACGATCCCGTACCCCGGCGCCAACATCGACCACCCCTTCAGCGTCAGGACTTTGGACGATTACTACGCTTTTGAATATGCCCCTAACTACGCACCAGGCGTACAGGGTGGCGGTCCTCGCAACGACGTAGCCGTCCGCTGTTTGGAGACGGCGGTCGTCCGGGCGCCTGTGACCTGCGGCGTGGTCTGCAACATCGCCCCGACCGAGCTGTAGTCGGGCACCCTCCTCGCCCATAGGAGCGAGGTCACTGGCCTGCCGGGCGGGGTCGGGGAGAGGCTGCTCTCCTGCCCCGGCCCCGCCTCGCGGGTGCCAAGATCGAGAGGAGAGCAATGTTCATCCAACAGATGCACCGGGAGCAGAAGGTGGTGACCGCACCCGACGGCCGGGCGCTCTACACCAACGTGGTGGTGCCCACCACCGACAACGAGCTGCTGGCCCACGACGACCGCGAGTACAAGACGGTGGGCAACGGGGTGTTCGAGGTGCCCGACGACCTGGGCGCCGAGCTGGTGGGCGGCCTGTTCCGAGAGGTGGGCGGGGCCGACTCGGCCGAGCACGTCCGCGCCCGGGTGGAGCTGGCGAACGCGGCCACGGTGCCGCCCAGTGCCTCCGCACCCGCCGCTGAGGCCGAGACGGCCGAGGGTGAGGGGGAGGAGCCCACCGAGGCGTCCGAGGAGCCTGAGGAGCCCACCGAGCCCCACGAGGCCAAGAAGGCGACGGCCACCAAGAAGGCGGCGAAGAAGGCCCCCGCCACCAAGAAGGCCCCGCCGCGGGCGTGACGTGCAGGTCATCTGCCCCTACGAGCCCGAGCCGCACTGGAAGACCGCGACCAGCCTGACCGAGCACATGCCCGTGGAGGTCAAGTTCATCGAACTGGGCCCCGACCCCCAGGCCTACTGGCGCCTCCTCTCGCGCATGTTCTACGCCGAGGTGGCCTTCATCAACGTCGAGCACGACATCGAGGTCCACGAGGGCGTGTACCCGGCCTTCAACTACTGCCCCGAGCCCTGGTGCACCTTCGCCTACCCCTGCTCGCGCGTGACCCCCGAGCTGCTAATGGCACCGGGCCGCGGCCTGCCGCCCCAATTCGCCCTGAAGATGAACCCCGGCCTCGACCACTACGTCTACACGGCCCTGGGGTGCTGTCGCTTCCGCGAGCCGCTGCTGCGCGACTGCCGCGAGCTGGTGGTGCGCCTGGGCGAGCGCACCGATGGCGCGCACGTCCCCGAGCACATGGTGGACCAGGCGCGGCACTGGAAGGGCCTCGACGCCCATATGTCGAGCGCCCTGCGCCAGCGCGGCTACGAGCCCCACGTCCACGGCACCGTCCTGCACCACCACGACTACCCCGCCGGGTGCGCCTGCGGGGACGACGCCTGCGTGGCGGTCTAGTGGTCGCCCCCTACACCCCGCCGCTGCTCGCCAACCCCGTCGTCAACCCGCGCGTCGGCGGCTTCGTCCGGGCTCAGCCCTACATCTCGATCAGCCAGTACCGCTACGCGCCCACGGCCATGGACACCGACTCGCTGATGACCGAGGGCAGCCCCACCCAGGCCGACCAGGACCAGAGCCTTGCCAACGTGGTGAACCGGGTGACCAGCTGGATGAACGGCAAGGTGTTCGGCTCCTCCCCCAGCGCCAAGGGGGCCTCGCTCTGCTGCTCTCAGACCACCGAGGACCTCTGGGTCTTCGAGCTCAAGGGCCAGTACAACCTGGAGTGCTCCTACACCCCGATCCTCCAGCTCGACGCGATCGCCATCGGCTCTGACCCCTCCAACGTGGTGGCGCTCGACCAGGTGAGCGCCTCCATGGCGCGCTTCGGGCACCGCACCATCTACGTGCCGGCGGTCTCCCAGGGCTTCTTGGGGGCCGGGCCTCAGCCCGCCCTGACCTTCAACCGGGTGGGGCCCGACGGCAAGACGTACTGCGTGTGGACGTACACCAACGGCTACCCGCACCTGGCCCTCCAGACCTCGGCCATGGCGGGGGCCGTGACGCTCACGGTGGTGCCCAATGGGCCGGGGACGAGCCTGCTGGGCGTCTACCCCTACACCACCTTCGTGATCGAGGACGGTGTGGACACCGAGAACGTCTCGGTGGTCGGGGTGACCAACAACGTCTTGCAGCTCGGCGCGCCGCTCAACTACGCCCATACCGTGCCGGCCCCGCCCGACTTCATCCCGGTCACCGCGCTGCCCGCCGACCTCCAGCAGGCGGCGATCTTCCTCACCACGGCCTTAATCAAGACCCGGGGCGACGCCTCTTTCACTCTTGACGGCGCGCTGGAGCCCAGGGGCATGGCGGTGCAGCGGAGCGCCTACGACGTCTCCTACGACATCCACAAGGCCTGCGAGCTCCTCGACAAGTACCGCATCCCCTCCAAATTCCGCTCGTGACCCTCATAGACCCGCTCACCGAGCTGACCTCCAACCGCTCGCTCGTGCGCCAGAAGATCGCGGCCTATCTCGAGCGCGGCCTGGCCGAGGGCGGGATCCTGTCGGCGGGCCGGGTCTTCGCCCACCCGCCCAAGCTGACCAAGCAGAGCGACCTCTACGACCTCGCCCTGCCGGGCCAGCCCGATGGCGCCGCCATCTTCTTGTACCTCACCGGCCAGGACGAGTACCGCATCGCGCTGGGCGGCGTGCCCAGTCGCACCGTCCCGGGCTCAGGCGGGCGCAAGGGCCGGGTCTACGCGCTGTCCCTGCTCTGCTACCTGTTCTGGAAGGGCCCCGAGGCCGAGGGGGCCGACGAAGCCAACGACGCCTTCATCGACTCGCTCACCAACTGGATCCAGGCCGACCGCAACGCGGGGACCCAGGCCACCACGCTCGGGGGCGACGGCTCGGGGGTCATCTTCTGCTGGGGGGAGGGGCCCAACCCCGGCTCCATCCCCGGCGGCAAGGATGTGACCGTGCATACTGCGTTCCCGAAGCACATTCGAGGCGAGGGAGTGATGGTCTTCAACATCGTCGACGTGAGCGTCATCGCGATCCTCCAGACCTGATGCCGTACCGCAAGCAGCCCGCGGTCTACACCTACCGCTGGGCCGGTGACTACACGGTGGGCCTCGGCCACCCCTATACGACGCCCGAGGGCCACGCCGCCCTGCTGGTGCCGGGCGAGGAGTTCACCCTCACCGAACCGTTCGACCACGAATTCGCCCTCCCCCGTGACCCAGAGCACGCCCCGCCCAAGGGATCAGCCCACGCGAGGCGGCGAGCGGGCAAGAATGAGCCACAGAGCCAGGAGAGCGAGCCAGAACCAGAGGCTTCCGAAGCTGAGGAGTCCGAGACAGAGGAGAGGCCCTCGTAATGGCCGTTGTTGATTACCTCACACAGCAATCGTGGTTCGGCGTCGCCAAGGAGACCACTCCGGGCACCCCGGTCACCACGCCGCAGTTCTTCGTGCCGATGCGGTCGCCCAAGCTCGCCCCCAAGCTCAAGTGGCTGCCCGACAACTCCATGCTGGGCAGCCCCTCGTTCACCAACGACCTGGTGCCGGGCAAGCGCTACGACGACTTCTCGATGAAGCACGGGCTCTATATGGATTCCATCGGCCACGAGCTCATGGCGATCCTGGGCGTGGACAACGTGACGGGGACGGGGCCCTACCACCACAAATTCCAGCTGTACAACAACCCGGTGGCCGGTGGGCAGCCCCCCAGCTACACGCTCGACTTCTTCGACGGCTACCAGATGCGCCAGCTGGCCGGCTCCAAGCTGAACACCCTGGAGCTGAACTGGAGCGCCGACGGCGAGGTGGAGGTCACCCCCAGCTGGATCTGCCAGCCCGAAGTCGACGTGGTGACGCCCGTCAACACCCCCTCGACCGCCCACTTCGTGCCCGGCTGGGACCTGGGGGTGACGATCAACTCGGTGGCCTCGGGGATCATGGTGAGCGGCTCGCTGACGATCAGCCGCAACGCTGAGCCGATCTTCGTCTCCGACGCCACCCAGGGCGCCCACCAGCTGTTCAGCGGTTACATCACCGTCAAGGGCAAGGCGAAGTTCCTCCTCGAATCGGGCACCATCAACTTCTTCGGCGCCACCGGCATGGCGCGGAGCCAGATGCCGGTGGTCTTCAACTTCACCGAGCCGGTGAGCGGCTCCACCCTCACCTTCACCATGAGCGCCTGCCAGTTCATGAATCCGACCAACGACCCGGGCCAGAAGTACGTGCAGGTGGACACCGAATTCGAGGGGGTGGGCAACACCACCGACGCCGTGTCGAGCTTCTCGCCCATCCAGGCCACTCTCACCATCCCCCAATCCACACCGTTCTAGGCCCTGCGGGGCGAAGGAGAGCAGATGCAGACGAGAGTGAACTTCCCCGACGGGACCTATGCGATCCTGCGCGAGAAGGTCAACGTGCGGGGCCGCAAGATCATGGAGCGCACCTCGATCCCCGCGCTCAAGGCCCTGCGGCGCATCCGGGCCGCCCGCAAGGCCGCCGAGGTCCAAGACGGCGACCTCACCTCCGAGCAGGAGATGATCAGCTACTCCGAGGCCGAGATCGAGGCCATGCAACGCTTCGAGATGGCCGGGGTGATCGCCATGCTGGCGCACTGGACGCGCGAGGACCCCCTGCCGCGGACCATCGACGAGCTGGAGGAGCTCGACCCCGACGTGTACGAGACCATCGCCACGGCGGTACGGCCCGAGCTGTGGAGCCTCATGGGTCGCCCGGCCGTGACGCCCGACGATGCGCTCGACGAGCAGGGCAGGCGTCTCGTGGATTCCCCTACTGGGCCCTCGAACGGCTCCGCCAACGGAAGCTCGCCGAGGGTAAGCCCGCTCGAGATCGTCCCAGTCTCCCCCCACCCCGAGACATCGACCGAGTCCTCCTCGACTGGTACCGAGAATTCCAGTTCCGAGGAGTCCACACCGGCCTCACCCACGAGCAGTACCTAGACGAGCCGGAGGAGTACGTCGACTGGTGCATCATTTTCTCCCGCCTGGACCAAGAGGTCGCCCTCGAGATGGCGAAGCGGCCCACCGAGGCCGAGGAGACCCCCATGTCCGATGAGGAGCGGATGCGCTACGAGGCAGGCCAGCGTGCCCGGGAGCCCAGGGGTCCGTGAGTGGGCACCTACTGGAAGGGCATCAGTGAGGACATAGAGACCCTCGGGCGCTCCAAGGTGCGCGTGCGCGCCGCGACCGAGGAGGCGGCGGTGGCCGGGGCCGCCATCGTGCGCGACGCCGCCAAGGTGAACATCCTCACGCGTTTCATGCAGCACACCGGCGACCTGGAGCGCTCGATGTACTCGGACCCCGTGGCGACGCCACTGGGGCCCAACGACTTCACCGCCCGGGCCTTCCCGCGCGGCTCGCGCACCTATGACACCAACGCCACGCCCTACGCGCGCATCCAGGAGCTGGGCGGCATCATCCACGCCCACAACAAGACCGGCCTGCTCTGGATCCAGGGCCCGCGCCCCGACGGCACCTGGGGTGTGTCGGCCGCGGTGCCCGAGGTCGAGCTGGAGGGCCGCTGGTACCTGCGCGACGCGGTGATCGAGTCGATCCCGGCCCTGCGTGAGCTGGCCGTGAGCTACTGGGCCGATGGGGTGGCCGGCTGATGGCCGACGAGCTCCCCCCCGTAGTCGCCCACTTCGAGGCGGAGTCCGAGGGCTACGACGAGACCGTCGACCACATCATCGAGCGCCTCGTCGAGCTGTCGGGCATGGAGGCCACGCCCACCGCCGAGCTGGAGGCGCCCGACTTCGACGAGGAGGTGGACCACCTGGCCGACCAGGTGGCCTACATCGACGGCCTGGTGGGCATCGCCCACGCCTACCTCGATGCCCCCGAGGTCGAGGCGCAGGTCGCCGCCATCAACGCGGGCCTCGACAACCTCTACGACCAGCTCTCCAAGTGGCCCGACATGGACGTCACCGTCGAGGAGCTCCAGCACCTGTTCGACCTCGTGCAGGGCCAGCTCGCGCTGTTCGAGAAGGGCTACAACCTCGCCGTCGGCATGACCGACGAGGAGGCGCAGGACAAGGCGGGCCTGCTGCTCGCCACCTTGGAGAAGCTCCAGCGCGACTGGGTCGTCACCGTCACCGTGATCGACAACCTGGCCGGGCTGCGCGACGCCGAGAGCCAGCTCAACACGTGGATCGCCAATACCCAGCGCGTGCTGGACATCCGTGGGCAGGCCACCACGGGGGGCCCGGGCGGCGGCGGGCTGTTCAGCCTCCCCGCGCTGCCTCCTGACCTCGCCGCGCTGACGGGCCCGGGCGCGAAGCCCGAGTACCCGAGTGGTGCCAACTGGGCGGCGCTGGCCGGCTTCGGCGCGGCGGGCCACCGCCTCGGCATCCCCTTCACCGGCGTGGGCCTCCCCGTGGCTGGCTTCGGCACCCTGGGCGGCCTGGCGGGCTTCGGGGCCGAGTCCATGCTCACCACCGCCGCGGGCCTGGGCGGCACGCTGCTCGGCGCGGGCATCGGCGCAGGCGCGCTCGCCTACGGGGCGGCGGGGACCGCGGCGGTGGGGATGGGCACCGACCTGGCGGGGATCGGCCAGGCGGCGGGCGACACCCGCAAGTACAACCAGGCGCTCAACAGCCTCAACCAGGCCATCGCGGTCTACGGCGCGGGCAGCACGGAGGCGGCGCACGCGCAGAACCAGCTCAACTACACGGTCAGCCAGTTCCCCGCCGCCGCTCAGGGCTCCATCGTGGCGCTGGGCCAAACCACCCAGCAGTTCCACACCATGTTCAACGCCGCGACCGGCGAGGCCGAGGCCAAGGGGGCCCAGATCCTCCAGGGCATCGTCACCATGGCCGAGAGCTTCCTGCCCACCATCGGCCATTTCGCCTCGCAGAACATGACGATCATCCAGGGCGCCCTCGGGCCGCTCGAGATGTGGATGAAGGGCCCTGGCCTCACGATCTTCACCCAGCTCGAAGCGCAATTCCAGGCGCACCTGCCCGCGGCCATGACCGTCTTCACCCAGGGCCTCGAGCTGATGATCCGCCTGCTGGGCTTCCTCTCGCCCCTGACCGGCCACATCATCGACGACCTCGCCAAGTGGGCGACGGAGCTGAACAACCAGGACTACTCCAAGCTCACCGGCGGCATCAGCACCGCCATCGGGGCCTTCCAGTCCCTGTGGGGCCTCATCAAGGCGGTGGGCACGGCCATCTACGAGCTGTTCACCCACGACGCCGGTACCGGCAAGTCCGTCATCGACAGCATCACCGGCATGGTCAACCAGTTCAACAACTGGGCCAAGACGGTGGCCGGCGGGGACCAGCTGCACAACCTGCTCGAGGCCCACAAGAACGAGCTGCTGGCGATCATCGGCATCATCCCCCACCTCGTCGCCGCCTTCGGCCAGTTCCACATCCTCGCCGCCCCGCCGGTGATGGAGATGGTGGGGCTGCTGGCGAAATTCGTGGACCTGATCCTCAGTACCCCGGTGATCGGCCAGATCCTCGCCATGGGCCTGGCGCTGGGGGTCATGGGCTCGAAGATCCCCTTTGTCGACATGTCGAAGTTCGGCAACCTCATCAAGGACGTGGTGGTCAGCGGGCTCAACGCCCTGGGCGGCGTCCTCTCGGGCCTGGGCGGGCCGCTGGGCAAGCTGGGGCAGTGGCTCTCGGGGATCGGGCAGACCGGCCCCACCATGGAGGAGTCGGCCTCGGTCATGAGCGGGGCGGCGGACTCCATGAGCGCCTCGGCCGACCGCATCGCGGCCGCCTTCGAGTCCGTCCAGGCCGCCATCGTCGATGCCACCACCGTCGTCGACGCCGAGGCGGCGAACATGACCGAGGCCCTCGCCGTGCTGGCGGAGGGGGCCGACACCACGGCGGCCAGCGTGGACACCGACCTGGCCTCGATCCCCACCACCATGACCGCCACCACGGCGACGGTGACCGGGGAGAGCGCCACCATGGGGGCCGACCTGGAGGGGATCGGTGGCGCCGCCTCGGTCATGGCCGGGGAGTTCTCCACCGCCACCGCGGCCACCGAGGGCGACCTTGCCACGCTCTCGGGCGCGGTGGGGACGACGGCGGGCGCGGTGGGTGCGGAGACCGCCACCATCGAGGCCGACGTGGGGGGCATCGCCACCACCACCGGCGCCACCGCCGCTGCGGTGACCGGCGAGGCCGCCACCATCGACACCGACCTCAGCGGCATCGGTGCCGCCGCGAGCGTCATGGCCGGGGGCGTCACCGCCAGCACCTCCACGGCCGAGGGCGATCTCGGTGGACTGGCTGCCGCCGCCTCGACCACCACGGCCGCGGTGGACGCCGACCTGGGGGATATGGGTGCCGCCACCCTGGCGATGTCGGGGGCGTTCACGCGCAACGTGGGCACGGCCGAGACCGAGATGGAGGGCATGGCGGGCACCGCCGCCACGACCTCGGCGGAGGTGGATGCCGCGCTGGCGACCGAGGGCAAGATCCCCCCCGTCGTCGGCCCCACCGTCGTGCCGGGGGCGGCACCCTCGACGGCGGCCACCACGGCGGAGACGGCGGCCAAGGGCGGGGGCCTCATCGGCTTCGTCGGGGGCCTGGTCCCGGGTATCTCCATCGCCGCCCTGGCCGTGGCCGCCACCACCATCGTTCACGAGATCCTGGGCGAGCGGAAGACGCCGCTCGGCCAGCCCGTGCCCGGCACCCCGGCCCAGCAGTTCCAGCAGACCACGGCGGCGGCGCCCGCCATCGCGGCCGGCGTGTCCACGGGCCCGGTCTCGGAGTCCTGGCTCAAGATGATGGCCGACCCCAAGACCTGGGGGATGTTCAACCAGGGCCTCACCCTGGCCCAGGAGGGCTCGATCCGGCTCTCGGGCAACCTCTCGAGCCTCGAAGCGGCCACCGGGCTCTCCCAGACGGGCGTGCAGGGCCTCGCCAAGGTGCTGGGGGTGAACCTCAACTCCGCGCTCTCCCCCGGCCAGATCGTCCAGTTCATCCACTACGTCCAGCAGAACGGCGGGGCGGCGGCGGTCACCGGCCAGCTCTGGACCACCAGCGGCCAGCAGATACAGGCGGCGCTCACCGCCATGTCCACCAAGGCCGAGACGGCCATGCCGAACATCTCCTCCGCCGCGCGCAACATGGTGACGAGCACCCAGCCCCAGCTGGTCAACCTCGTGAGCAACCTCCAGAACACCGGGGACCGCTCGGGCGCCTCGTTCATCAGCGCCTTCCTGGCCCACCTCGGCCCGGCCCAGCTCGCCTCCAAGCAGATGCACGACGGGATCAACAGCCCCCTCGAACCGCTCGTGAGCGAACTCAACCAACTGGGGGACCACGCCGCGGCCCAGATGGTCCAGAGCTTCATCAACCACAAGCCCGCCGCCCAGCAGGGGGCCCAGGACACCCACGACGCGATGAAGAACCCCCTCTACACCCTCCAGACCGAGCTGGCCTCGGTCGGTGATGTCTCGGGCGCCCAGCTGGTCGCCATGTTCTTGAAGCACAACGCCGACGCCAACACCGTGGCCGGGGTGGTGCACGACTCGATCAACGGCAAGCTGGCCGGGCTGGAGCAGAGCCTCGGGAGCATCGGCGACACCGCGGCGGCCAACCTCGTCGCAGGCATCGGCACGGCGGCGACGAGCGGGAACTGGAGCTTTATCGGCCAGGTCATCGACCAGGGCATGGCCGGGGGCATCCAGGCCAACGGCGGGCTGGTGACCGGCGCGGCGGCCTCGGTGGCCGCCAACGCGATCGCCACCACCGCCTTCCACACCCTCGGCGCCCACTCGCCCAGCCGGGTCACCGCCGAGCTGTTGGGCAAGCCCTTCGTCCAGGGCATGGCCCTGGGCATCTTGGAGAACGGCCATCTGGTCCACGCGGCCACCGCCTCGGTGATGGGAGGAGTGACCAGCGGCACGCTCGCCACGAGCCGGGCGGCGGCGATCTTCGCCAATGCGGCGAGCGGCGGGGGGGCCTCGGTGACGATCAACATGCCGATCAACGCGGGCGGCGGGGGCCTCGACTCGATCAACCCCAACGCCGTGGCCCAGGACGTGGCCGCGCAGATACGCCAGGTGCAGCTGCGTAACGCCCGCATGTACGGACAGCGCGCAGGGGTCCTCGGCTCCTACGCCGGTAGCCGCTAGGAAAGGAACGCCATGCCCTCTCTGCCTACCCCCGGTGGTGACGCCAACGTATGGGGGACCGAGCTCAACACCTGGCTGCTGGTCGCACACAATCCCGACGGCACCGGCATAGGCGGCGGAGGCGGCGTCTCGTCGGTCAACACGCGTACCGGGGCGGTGACGCTCACCGCGGCCGACGTGGCCGGCGGGGCGTCCGGCACCTCGGGCCAGCTCCTCCAGACCAACGGCTCGGGGGTGGGCAGCTGGGTGAACGCCCCGCAGTACCCCAACCCCCACGCGTACTTCCTCACCCCCCTGGGAAGCGGGGCCGATGACACCCCCCAGATCAAGACGACGATCAACAACGCGGTGTCCGCGGCGATCTCGCGGGGGGACAACTACGCCGAAATCTGGCTCGCCCCGGGCGTCTACCAGATCAAGGGCGCCCTGGTGCAGGGCGGCACCACCCATGGCAACAGCCAGATCCCCCTGCCGATCGTGGCGATGACCTCCCAGCAAAAGGTCGTCCTCTCCATCCGCTCCTACACCGACGGCACCTCGCTACCGATCTGGAACCAGACCGTGGCCCAGCAGAGCGGGGCCTGCCTCTACTCCAGCGGCATCACCGGCTCGTACAGCTCCGCCTACGGGATGCCCTCGATCCTCGGTGGCCCCACCCCCGAGGGGGGCTACGGCAACGAGAGCTCGGGGAACCTGTGGGACAACATGAACCTGATCCTCGACGGCATCTCGGTGTCCCAGGCCCTCAACCCCACCCTGGTGGGCTTCGACCTGCGCGGGGTGGCCCAGTGCCGCATCGGCACCCTCGGCGCCTTCGTCAACGCGCCGACCGCCACGGTGGCCTCCACCTACCCCTCCAACACCTCGGGCTGGGGCCTCGCCCTGCCCAAGCAGGGCAACAACGACTATTGCCTCATCGACAGCTACGCCTGCGAGGGCTACAACATCGGCCTCCTGTTCGAGGAGCACCTCGCCATGACGCGCTGCGCCATCGTGAGCTGCGGCAGCGGTCTCGTCGCCTACACCTCGGTCGGCGGGGGCGGCCACTTCAACTGGATCGGCTACGCCAGCGTGGAGAACTGCGGCTACAACCTCGACTGCCAGGCCAGCGGCGGCAACGTCGGCATCGTTATCGACTGCCTCGACATCGAGAACCCCACCGCGGGCAGCGTCTTCTTGGGCGGCTACCACATCAAGGACCCCCTCGGCTACCTCTACGGGACCATCGGCATCGCGGGCTCGGGCCCGGGCCTGAGCGCCCCCATCACCGCCCTGGGCACCTTCCCCGTCGTCCAGTCCTCGGGCACGAACGTTCCCCTCAACTGCCGGGTCATCAACCTGAGCCGCAACCAGGGGATCTACGACACCAGCGACGGCATGACCGTGCCGGCCTCGGGCACCCCTTATGTCAACCCCTTCTACCGCGATGCCATGGTGTACGTGCACGGCGGCACCGTGACCGCCATCGGCATCAACGGGGCGAACGGCTCCAGCCACACCATCCCGAGCACCACCAGCGGCCCCATATGGGTGCCCGCCTGCACCGCCATCGTGCTGACCTACTCCGTCGCCCCCACCGGGTGGACGTGGCAGGTCACCTGAGGGTGTGAGTGGGACCTACGGCGGCGGCGCCTATGGCTCGGGTGGATACGGCTCGGGCGGTGGGACCGGCGGAGGAGGCTCCAGCGGCCTCTACGGCGCGGGTGGCTACGGGACCGGCTACTACGGCATCGGTGCGGGCTCAGGCCCCATCGGCTACCCCCCGCTCCAGGTGCCCACCTGGACCATCCAGATCGCCTTCGGCTTCGGGCCCTCCGACGTGGACCCGCTGTGGACCGACGTCACCGATTTCTGCCGCCAGTTCTCCACCACCGGGGGGCGACAGCACGAGCTTGACCGCATCGAGGCCACCAAGCTCCAGATGGTGCTCGACGACCGCACCGGCATCTTCACGCCGGCCAACACGCTCTCGCCGCTCTACAACCAGCTCAGCGTCGGTGACTCCATAGGCCTCCCCGCCTCGGCGGGCAGCGGGACCGGGACGTGGCACGCCACCTCGGGCAGCTACGCCCTGGTGACCGGGGGGCGGCTCACCTCGGGTGCGCCCACCCTCTATGGGACCCAAGGCGGCTCGTTCACCTCCACCACCACCAACATCGCGGTGGTCTCGACCGCTCCGGGGACGAGCGCCTACCCGGTCGTGCCCGGGAGCGTGTACTACGCCTCGGCCTTCTTCCGCGCCGCGGGCGTGAGCGAGCCGGTGACCCTCGGCCTCCAGTTCTACGACTCCGCCGGCGCCTCGCTCGGTGCCCCCGCCACCGTGACGGTCACTTCGAGCAGTGCCATCGCGCTCGGGAGGACCGGGGACTGGGTATGGGCCCACTTCTTGGCCCCGGCGCCCACCGGCGCCGCCACCGCCTCGCTCTACGTCGCCTCCACCCTGTCGTCGGGGGCCAAGCACTACTTCAGCTGCGCCATGCTCTCCAACAACCCCAACGGGGTGCAGGTGAGCTGGAACCTCGGCCAGCTCGGCCCGCTCGTGCCCTGCACCCCCATCCTCATCGAGGGGACCTGGGCGGGCAGCGGCACCCAAGACGTGGCCTACTGCTACGCGGACACCTGGGACCCTCAGGTCAAGGACGCCCTCAACCAGGACACCATGGTGAGCGGCTACGACATCCTGGGCCTGCTCGGCCAGACGCCCTTGTCGAATTCCCTGCTCTACCCCAACGCCGTGATGGCACTCCAGCCGCTCGACTACTGGCGCCTGGGCGACCCGCCGCGCTCGACGGTCGTCGCCCCGTACTTCGCCGGTCAGCCCCTCGTGGGCACCACCCGGGCCGGGATGCCCAACTTCGGGGGCTCCGACGTGGTGGGGGCGGGCCTCTCCCAGCTGTTCACCTCCTCGTCGACGGGCTCGGGCTCGGGGGCGATCATCTACGACCCCGCCTACGCCACGAACATGAACAACGACGTGGAGGGGCTCATCGCCAAGACCCCCCTGTTCAGCGGCCCCCACGACTGGTCGCTGGTCTGCCTGGTCCACTTCGGGAGCCAGGGCGGGGCCAACCTCTTTTCGACCTACTCGGCGGCGGGGGCGTGGCAATTCAGCCTGGGCGTCAACGACGGGACCTACGGGGGCCACCCCAACGGCACGCTGATGGCGACGGGGGGGAGCGTGACGGCGACGACGGGCGGGGCGAACTTCTTGGACGACGCCTGGCACTTCCTCGCCATCGTCGCCCCGGCCTCGGGCGGCCACCTGCTGGTCTACGTGGACACCCACCTCGTGCTCACCGTGCCCCAGAGCGCCTCCACGACCCCGGTGGGGACTGGCGACGCGGCCAACGGCTCGCTGCTCCTGGGCGCGGCCGTGCTGACCTCGGGGGACCAGCCCCAGACCAACTACCAGGACCTCGCCATCTACAACTTCCAGCTCAGCGGGGCGGTGGGCGGGGACATGTACAACCTCTACGAGACTTACCACCTGCTCCAGGGGCTCGAGCTGAGCGGTCAGCGCCTCGCCCACGTCATGGTGATCGCGGGCTTCGCCTCCTACCCCACGATCTTCGACGTGGGCACGGTCACGGTGGCCCCCGAGACGGCCTCGCAGACCTCCAACGCGGCGCTCGACTACATGCAGACGGTGGCCGACACCGAGCTGGGCTACCTGTTCCAGACCCCCGACGGCATCCTGCACTTCCACGACATGCGCTACCCGGCGATCAACCCCACCTCCAATTCGCCCCAGGCCACCCTCGGTGACAACCCCTCGGCCCAGATGCGCTACGTGGCGCAGAACCTCAAGACGCCCCAGGACTCCTTGGACCTGTGGACCGACGTGCAGGTGCAGGCCAACCAATCCAACACCGGGGCCGGCACCATGCAGGAGGTCACCATCTCCAACCGGATCGGGCCCCCCGGAGGCTTCGGGCGCCGCTCCCTCCAGCGCACCGGCCTGCTGTTCGCCTATGACTCCGACGCCCTCAGCCAGGCGACCACCCTGGCGATGCGCTACTCGAGCACCCAGCGCCGGGTGGACTCGGTGGAGATCCACGGCGAGTCCTTCCAGGGCAACAACATCCCCTACATGCTCGGCCTCTACCTGTGGGACTCGGTGCAATTCCAGCGCCAGGGCTACGGGGAGAGCCCGTGGGTGGCCGACATGCTGATCGAGCACATCGAGCACAAGTGGGAGGCGGATCCCGGCCAGTTCACGACCACATGGGTACTCTCGCCCTATGAGGTACTGGCCTTGAGTGACGTACCCATCGGCGGCATCATCATCATGCCCGGAGCGGCGTGGCCGGCGAACTTCGCCTTGTGCAACGGCGCCCCGGTGAGCCGCAGCACCTACAGCGCGCTGTTCGCCAACATCGGGATCGCCTATGGGGCGGGTGACGGCTCGACGACCTTCAACCTGCCCAACTTCGTGGGGCCCCCCTACCCCGGGCCCACCGTGCCGAGCTTCCCCATGGGGGCCTCCACGGCGCACCCGCTGGGGACCTACGGGGGCTCCCAGACGATCACCGTGGCCCAGACGCCCAACCACGGCCACAGCCCGACCGGCACGGGCTCGACCACGGTGAGCGTCAGTGACCCCGGCCACGTCCACCTGCTCTACGTGGACCCCGCCGTCGGCGGTGGCTCGACCAGCTACCAGCTCATGTACACCACGCCCGGCCCAGGCCCCAACCCGGTCGGCGGCGGCTCGGTCAACTGGACCTCCAACGCCGCGGCAGGCATCAAGTCGGCCGCCACCAGCGTCACTGCCACCGCCTCCACCACGGTGTCCGTCAGCGACACCTCGATAGGCGGCGGGAACCCCTACCTCCAGCCCTACGTCGCCATGAACTTCATCATCCGGCTCATCTAGGAGGCCCTATGGCACGAGCAAGCGCCAACGCAGAGGACAACGCCCTGGTCGGCATGATCTCGGGGGCGGGCGGGACCTATACCGGCTCGGCCGCGTACTTCAGCCTGCACAGCACCGACCCCGGGACCACCGGCGCGGCGGAGATCAGCGGCGGCGCCCCCGCCTACGCCCGGGTGTCGATCACCTGGGGCACACCCGCCGCGGGGTCGGTGGCGAACACCAACACGCTCACCCTCAACGTGGCGGCCTCGACCACGGTGGCGTACTTCGGCACCTACGGCGCGGCCTCGGGCACGGGGACGGGCGGCTACCAGATCGGCGGCGCCCTCAACGCCTCGGTCACCTTCCCCTCCCAGGGCACCCTCACGGTCGCCTCGGGGGGGCTGACAGTGACGGCGTCGTGATGCGCTGTTTCGACTGCGGCTCGGCCAACGTGGCAACCGAGAGACTCTAGGAGGCACCATGGCAACCGTCACCGTCCCGCTCGACGACGGGGGGAACCCCCGCCGGCACCCCCAGACCGGGCGCATCTGGCCGCACCTCGAACTCGACGAGGGGGAGTCGGCCATCCAGACCGACCCCACCATCAACGACACGATCACGCTGCCCAACGGCCACGTCTACGACCTGCGGGGCCTCATCGAGAACATCGTGATCGTGAGCCAAGAGGACCACGACGAGCTCCTCGCCGCCCACGAACGCCTCTACGCGGCGCTGCACCCCGACGCTGAGGAGGCACCCGCCGCCGAGGAGTAGCCCGTGGCCTGGTCCATCGCCCAGCGCCTCACCGTCACCCCGACGACCAACACCGGGACCTCGATCACCCTGGCCCACGCGCTCGGCTCGGCGGTGTCCACGACGAACCGCATCTTGCTGTTCATCGGGGTGAGCCACACCGCGGGCTTCATGCCTACCTTCGCCATCAGCGACAGCCTCGGGAGCACCTGGACCCAGCTGCTCATCAACCACGTCTACACCGCCAGCGGCGGCACCACCTCGCCCGAGATCTGCGTCGTCTACACCTGCGTCCCGGCGTCGGCGGGCACCATGACCATCACCGTCAAGTCCACCCCCACCGCGAGCAGCACCAACGAGATCGGCTGGACCGCCGCGGAGGTCTCGGGCCTGGACATGTCGGCGGGGAGCGGCTGCCTGCGGACCAGCGGCATCGGCACGGGCAACCAGGGGGGCAGCGCGTCCACCTCGGTGCCCTGTGGCACCACCGCCGCGGCCGATACCAGCGGCGACCTCGCGCTGGCGTTCGGGACGGACTGGGGGGACACCCTCACGTGGTCGGTGAGCGGCACCGGGTTCAGCATCGACACCGGCCTGTCGATCAACGCCAACGCCACCCAGAACGTGGTGGTGGCGACCAAGACCGGCACGGGCACCACCGACACCGCGAGCTTCACCTACACCTCGACGGCCACCGCCAACGTGGCGGAGGTCCTCGCCATCAAGATGGTGAGCGCCCCGCCTACCGGGACCGCTGCCATCGCCCTGGCCGGCACGGCGAGCATCGGGCCGGTCACCGGGCCCGCCGCCCTGGCGCTCATCGCCGCGGGCACCGTGGGGCCGGTCAGTGGCGGCGCCCTCCTCTCCCTCAGTGCCGCCGCAGCCAGCGCACAGGCCGCGAACGCCACGTTGAGCCTCGGAGCCGCGGCCTCCAGCATCGAGGGCGCAGGAGCGAGTCTGAGCCTCTCTGCGGCCCAAGGAGGGGCCGTCGCGGTGAGCGCGGGGGCCACGCTCGACCTCGAAGCCACCGGGGCGACACTCTCGGTGGGGGCGGGCTCGCTCAGCCTGACCGCGGCCGGCGCCATCGTGGCGGGGGCACCCGCGGTCCTGGCGCTGTCCGCCTCGGCCAGCGTCGGGGCGGTGGCGCAGAGCGCCACGGCGGCCGCCACGGTCGATCTCGAAGCGACGTGCACCGCCACGGGTGGGCAGACCAACCCCACCGCCACCGCGGCGATCGCCCTGGTGGCCCCGGGCACCCCCACCCAGAGCTTCGCCGCCGGGTCGCTGGCGCTCGCGGCGACGGGGGCGGGGCTGCTGAGCGCGGTGACGGGCACCGTGGACCTGGAGGCCGCGGTGGGCGCGCCCGTGGCGGTCAGGGGAGGGGCCGCGCTCACCCTCGCGGCGGCGGCGAACGCCGGGGGGACCACCGTGGCGACGGCCGGCGCGGCGGTGACGCTCCTCGCCACCTCGGCCACGGTGGCGGCGGCGGGAGCGGTGGTCACCCTGGCGGCGCACGGACCGATGCCCAGCGCGGCGGCGGCGGCGCACGTCACCCTCGGCGCCTCGGCCCTCGCCCAGCCACCCCCGGCGACCGCGGCGGCGGTGGTCGTGCTGCGCGCGCAGATGAGCGCGTGGGTGGTGCCGATCTTCTACTTCCTCTCGGCGGCCCGCCTCCCCGACTTCGTCGGCGCCACCCGCGACCCCAGCTTCGAGGGCGCCGAGCGCGACCTGGCCCTGGAGGCGACCGAGCGCGAGCTCGTCGCCGAGGCCGGAGGGACCTGGCGGTCGTGAGCGGCGAGTACGGGGCCGGGGACTACGGGGCGGGGCCCTACGGAACCGGTGGGGGGACCGCCGGGAGCGGGACGTACGGGAGCGGGCCCTATGGGGCCGGGCTCTACGGCCAGGGTCAGGGCCTGGTGCTCCCGGCTCATCCCATCGGAGCGTCGCCGCGCCCCACTACGGTCGTGGCGAAGACGCCATGACGATGACCTCGATCGCGGCCACCCCGCTCGCCCCCACGCCCAGCCGCTGGGTCATGGCGACCACCGAGCAGCTCAACCTGACGCTCAACTGCACGCCGCTGCTCAACGCCGCCGCCAACGAGACGATCCAGAGCGCGACGACCACTCTCACCAACGTGTCGGTGGGGCGGGGGACGCCGGTGAGCGGCCTGGCCGCCCCCCAGGTGTCGAACCCCTACATCGGCCAGTTCGTCGTGGGCACCCTGCTGGTGGCCGGCGACCTGTTCGAGCTCGAGTTCGACTTCCTCACCACGCAGGGCAACCGCTGGACCCAGATCCTGACCATTGCGGTGCCCCGCTGATCCGTTAGGGTGTCAGCGGAGCGATCACTTGGGTGTGGTTTCTCCTCCTGTGTGGCAGAGGCCCCTGGTTCTCCCGCCGAACCGGGGGCCTCTGCGCGTCTAAGTCCCTGCTCAGCCGCCCTGTGAGCACCCCCCTGGTAGGGTAGGGCCCTTGCCTACACAGGAGGAGACCCATGGCAACGAAACCCAAGGCCTCGGACCGCCAGTACGCGGAATCGAGGCACCGCTACACAGATCCCCGGACCGGGGAGCGCCTGGTGAGCGTCACGTCCATCGTCGGGAGCTTCGACCCGGGCGACAAGCTCGGGGCCGGGGCGGCCGCCGCGGTGAAGCTGACCAAAGAGGGCCAGAACTACCGCAGCGTGTGGGACGCCAAGCGCGACCTGGGCTCGGCGGTGCACGACCTCGCCGCCCTGTGGGCGCAGGGCAAGGCGGCCGACGTGCCTGAGGAGCTGGCCCCCTACATGGACGGCTTCGAGAAATTCTGCTCGGACTGCTCGCCCACCTTCATCGAGCAGGAGCGCGCCGTCGTCCACTCGGCGGGCTACGGCGGGCGCTTCGACCTGGTGGCCGAGATGAGCGCCTTCGCCCACGCCGACGAATTCACGCTGCTCGACCTCAAGACGGGCAAGCCGTACAAGGCGGAGCTGACGCTCC
>Ga0310916_10000021_pt1 | contig 57315 bp, 56 predicted proteins | sample GREbulkMGLF176_FD_203444 | JGI IMG/M metagenome (GOLD analysis project Ga0310916, IMG submission 203444) | Lab enrichment of tropical soil microbial communities from Luquillo Experimental Forest, Puerto Rico - GRE.bulkMG.LF176 | ecosystem: Environmental > Terrestrial > Soil > Tropical forest >...
TCAGGACGACAGTAAGGGTTATAATGAAAGAGGGCGCAAACTGAGGCGGCCCTATGATCGCGCGAGGCCCCACCCACCAAGGGCATCGTGGGCACCCTTCCGCAAATCGATTTGATTGCGGACGCCCCTTTGAGCGCATTCAATTATGACCTTCGCGATAACGTCGCGCAGCACGCTGTCCTTCACTGCAAATCCTAAATCGCCGCAGACATCTTCAAATGCTGCGGACATTATCTCAATATCTTTGGGACTGAATGCGGAGTTCTGGAAGATTCGGTAGACCGGCATGACGCTACCCCTTTTCTCAGGCGGGAGCGCGATGGGTCTCTCAGCCACCGACGCCTGGCTCAGGGCCGCTGCCGGTGATGACAAAGTGTGCGCGCTAATCGAACAAATAGCGAATCACTTAATTAGGACGGCGGGCGCGGCAAATTAGGACAAAGGCCCCGGAATTAGGATGATGAGAACATATTGCGAACGAAGAACAGATCGTGTACACTCTCTCCATTGCCAACTGTCACAGGCCAGCGGGGGAGGCCGCATCTTTCGTGCCCTCCGAATCCCGGTCATAAGGAGCGCGAGAAATGAGTGCAGCACTTCGTCTCGTTGAAGGATCGTCCATGGATAAATCGAAAGCCCTTGATGCCGCGCTGTCGCAAATCGAGCGCAGCTTCGGCAAGGGCTCGATCATGCGGCTCGGCAAGAACATGCAGTCGATGGACGTGGAGATCGTTTCTACCGGCTCCCTCGGCCTCGATATCGCGCTCGGGATTGGCGGCCTGCCGCGCGGCCGTGTCGTCGAAATCTATGGTCCGGAATCCTCAGGGAAAACGACGCTGGCATTGCATTGCCTTGCCGAGGCGCAGAAAAAGGGCGGCATTTGCGCCTTCATCGATGCCGAACACGCGCTCGATCCGATCTATGCGCGCAAGCTCGGCGTTAATGTCGACGATCTTCTGATCTCGCAGCCGGACGCCGGCGAACAGGCGCTGGAAATCGCCGATACCTTGGTGCGCTCCGGCGCCGTCGACGTCCTGGTCATCGATTCGGTCGCCGCTCTGGTGCCGCGCGCCGAGCTCGAAGGCGAGATGGGCGACAGTCAGCCCGGCCTGCAAGCGCGCCTGATGAGCCAGGCGCTGCGCAAGCTCACCGCCTCGATCAACCGCTCCAACACAATGGTGGTCTTCATCAACCAGATTCGCATGAAGATCGGCGTCATGTACGGCTCGCCGGAAACCACCACCGGCGGCCATGCGCTCAAATTCTACGCCTCCGTTCGCCTCGACATCCGCCGCATCGGTGCGATCAAGGAACGCGACGAGGTGGTCGGCAATCAGACCCGCGTGAAAGTGGTGAAGAACAAACTCGCGCCGCCGTTCAAGCAGGTCGAATTCGATATTATGTATGGCGAGGGCGTCTCTAAGACCGGCGAACTGATCGATCTCGGCGTCAAAGCCGGCGTCGTGGAAAAATCCGGCGCCTGGTTCTCGTATGACAGCCAGCGCATCGGCCAGGGCCGCGAGAACGCCAAGGCCTTCCTCAAGGCTAACTCCGATATCGCCGCCAGGATCGAGGCCGCGATACGGCAGAATGCCGGCCTGATCGCTGAACGGATCCTCGCCGGCGAGGAAGGCGAAGCCTCTGCCGCGGACGACGCGGCGGAAGGGTAGGGTACCTCGTCATTCCGGATTGGAGCGAGGCGACAAGTCCGGAATCCATATGCACAGTCGGTGATTATGGATTCCGGGCGCCCCGCGCGGAGCCTGTCATCGGGCCGCGCGGCCCGTTGCGCGCCCAGAAATGACGAATCAGGACCCGCGCCGCTGCGCCGTCCAGGAGCCGGAGCACGAGCCGCCGGTCCAGGAGCCCGTCCAAGAGCCCATGCCGATATTGCCGGCGAGCCGTCCGGAGCCAATGGCGCTTTTACCGCCAGCAGTTACGGTGACGGTAATAGCGCCGGTGCCCGCGACTTTGCCGGTGATCGTGATCATCGTGTCGCCGGCATTGGCGAGCGTGCCATTCGAGATGCGGACCGGGTATCGATAGCCGCGATCACAATCGCCCTTTTCGGTCACAATCGAAACGCTCCACAAACCGTCATAGCGCGGTAGTGCGAAACTCGCGGTACTGGCGATGATCGCGCTTGCCACGATGGTGCTGGTGATCGCGATTGCGGCCGCGATCGCGCCAGGTGCATCACATGCGCCAGGTGCGCCATGGCCGGTCCGATTCAGGGCGATCATCGTCGCGCTCCCAATTGTTGCAGGCTCATGTCCACTGGATTATTTGGAACGAGGCGCCGGCGTTGCGGTCCGGCGCCGTTGGTGTCTCATCCCAAAGTTTGTGCGCGGGAAAAGTTCAAATCTCGTTGATGCGCACGCAAAAACGACGAGGAAAGCGGTTGGCGCGCCCAGCCGCGGGCAATCAAACCGGAAGCAATTGAGGCCCCGGCAATGCCGGCAGCTGCGCGGCAAGGCCGCGTTTACCATAATCAAGCCACCAACCTGTCGCGTTCACAAATTGCGCGGCTGTAGCTCGTTCGACACACTATGCTGCCGTAATTTCATGATCAAAGCGCGGTCGCCTGTGGCGGCAAGGCTTCCACCATCTTCAGCTTGCCCCCCACGGATTGGCCCCCGGCACTCCCCGCCGGGGGCATTTGTTTGCTAGAGCATGGTCCAAAGTGTGATCCGCAAAAGTGGCTGCCGATTTCCCGAAAAGATCATGCTCAAACAACGGGCTAAAGCGACGTACCGATTCAACCTAAAAAACGTTTCGCTTGAGTGCGACGACTATTCGCTGCGCACGACTTTGGCGTAATCGGGGGCTTCCTCGAGAAAGCCGCGCGCCATCATCCAGTCGACCTTCTCCTTGAATTCGTCGGCACGGTAGGTCTTCACCCCAACCAGTTCCGGCATCATGCCGGCGCTGCGCTGGTGTGGAGCGAGGTCGCGCAGCACCTCATCGCGCGAGCGGTTCTCGTTTTCAGCGAGCCAGGCGATGGCGCGATTGAGGGCGCGGCGCAGTTTCGCCGCGGTCGCTTCGTCGATGTCCTCGGCGGCGACAATGCCGCCGCGCCAGCGCAAACCGGCAAGCTTGCGCGCGCCAGTGGCAAGCGCCCGGCTGACCAGCGGCTCCATCAGCGCCGCTGCTTCGGTCGATCCGCTCAGTAGGGCGTCGAGCCGGTCATTGGCGTGGACGAGCTTGATCTCGGCAAACGGCACGCCGGCCGCTTCGAGCACTTCGATCGCGGCATAAAACGTGCCCGCATGCCAGGTCACCGCGATCGGCGCATTGCGCAGCTCGATGACTGACCGGATTTTGGAATCTTTACGCACCATCAGCGCACCGGTGCGCACCGTTGTGTCGAGCCCAATGATCTTGCCGCCGCCGAGTGCCTGCACACGCTCGATCGCGCCCCATTCGCACACCGGATAAACTTCCAGCGCGCCTTTCTGCAGCTGCGATTCTTTCCAGCGCTTCGAGAAATCCTCGACCCGGCCCGCCGTGCCTTTTGGATTATCCTCGTGATATTCGACATCAAGCCCTTCGGCGGCGAAGAAGCCTTGCTCGACGGCGACACGCCACGGCCGATCATGGGCGTTGCTGTCGCTTTGCAGACGGATGGTTCGGGTCATTGTGCAGTCCTATCGGTAAGGTCCTTGAATCGCGGTTTTTGGATCGTTTGGCGACACCAAAGCCGAATGAAGGCAGGAACGTAGACAAAGCAGCCCACGTGTTCAACGCGATGCGGACATGACGGCGATGCAGCTTTACGGTGCTGCTCTATTCCCGTTCGCCGCCGCCGCCGTCGTCAACGCCATCGACGTGATGCCCGCGCGAGGCTCGCTCGTCGTAACCATGGCGGCTCGAATAGAACAATAGCGCCATCAAGGCGAAGCCGATCAAAAGCGAAAACACGACCCCGATCGTCATCGCCACATAGCCGACCTCGGGCATGGGCGGGCCTTCTATCGAAGTCCAGCTGCGTATGGCGAACACTGTCGCCGCGACCAAGAGGCCGAACAGCACCACAATGAGTGCGATCGTTCCAAGTCTGCTCGTTCCAAGCCTGCTCGTTCCAAGCCTGCTCGTTCCAAGCCTGCTTGTTCTGTTGAGCGTGCCGTTGGGCGTGGGCGGGCGACTATGGTCCATCCACAGAAAGATAGGGCTTGGCGCAGCCAAATGTGAGCTACCTCTTCCTACAGGCGGGGAGAGGTGGCGTGCCCGCCGCTCGTGAGAAAGCGGGTTTTAGGCCATTGCCGCTTTCAGGTTGGCGTCGATCTTGTCGAGGAACGCGGTGGTTGAGAGCCACTTCTGCTCCGGGCCAATCAGTATGGCGAGGTCTTTGGTCATGAATCCGGCCTCGACCGTGCCGACGGTGACCTTTTCCAAAGTCGCGGCGAACTTCGCCAATTCGGCATTGTTGTCGAGTTTGGCGCGGTGCGCGAGCCCGCGCGTCCAGGCGAAGATCGAGGCGACGGAATTGGTCGAGGTTTCGCGGCCTTTCTGATATTCGCGATAGTGCCGCGTCACGGTGCCATGGGCCGCCTCGGCTTCGACCACTTTGCCATCCGGCGTGGTGAGCACCGAGGTCATCAGCCCCAGCGAGCCATAGCCCTGCGCGACGGTGTCAGACTGGACGTCGCCGTCGTAATTCTTGCACGCCCAGACATAACCGCCCGACCATTTCAGCGCCGCCGCCACCATGTCGTCGATCAGCCGGTGTTCATAGGTCAGCTTCTTTTCGGCGAACTTATCCCTGAATTCGGCGTCGAACACTTCCTGGAAAATGTCCTTGAAACGCCCGTCGTAGACTTTGACGATCGTATTCTTGGTCGAAAGGTAGAGCGGGTAGCCGCGGTTGAGCGCATAATTCATCGAGGCGCGGGCGAAATCGCGGATCGAGTCGTCGAGATTGTACATCGCCATGGCGACGCCGCCGCCGGGGAACTGGAAGACTTCGCGTTTGATTTCCTTGCCGTCGTCGCCGATGAAGGTGAGGTAGAGCTTGCCCTTGCTGGGCACGCGGAAATCGGTGGCGCGGTACTGGTCGCCGAAAGCGTGGCGGCCAATGATAATCGGCTTGGTCCATCCCGGCACCAGCCGCGGCACATTCTTGCAGATGATCGGCTCGCGGAAGATCACGCCGCCGAGGATGTTGCGGATGGTGCCGTTCGGCGAGCGATACATCTCGTGAAGGTTGAATTCCTTCACGCGCGCTTCGTCCGGCGTGATGGTGGCGCATTTCACCGCGACGCCGACCTTTTTGGTGGCCTCGGCGGCGTCGACCGTGATCTGGTCGCGCGTTTCGTCGCGCTTCTGGATGCCGAGATCGAAATAAAGAAGCGTGATATCGAGATAAGGATGGATCAGTTTATCCTTGATGTCTTTCCAAATGATCCGGGTCATCTCGTCGCCGTCCATTTCGACGACCGGATTGGCGACCTTGATCTTGTTCATTGGCATTTAGACCTTTGCGGCGCGTAATGAATTGAAACGGCGGGGACCGCGCGTCCGTGAACAAAGCCCCCACCGAACCGGCGGCGTCGCTATAGCACCCAGGACGCGGCGGAGAAAGCAGCACGAGGTCATTGCCAGCCCGTGCACAACGAGGAAGCGATAAATCCGGTCTTGAAGTATTTGAATTTTCCTGACACCTCGCCGGTAACGATCGGCGGTTGCGGGCTCTGTGCCCGTGATGAACGCGGAGAACCCATGCCTGGAGCAGGCACCGACAAAACCAAGGACTGGAGCGTCGGCCGCGGCCCGATCGTGGTCCTGGTCGAGCCCCAGCTTGGTGAGAATATTGGCGCCACCGCCCGCGCCATGGCGAATTTCGGCCTGTCGCGGCTGCGTCTGGTTCGTCCGCGGCAGGGTTGGCCCAATGACAAGGCGTGGATGATGGCAACGGGGGCCGCCCGGGTGCTCGACGCAGCCGTGCTTTTTCCAACGCTTGAGGCTGCGATTGCTGATTGCGGTTTCGTCCTTGCCACCACCGCGCGTGCGCACGACCAGGCGAAGCCGGTCATCGGGCCCGCTGAGGCTGCAGGCTTGATGGCGCCGCGAGTCGGTGCGGGCGAAAACGTTGCCATCTTGTTTGGGCGCGAGCGCAACGGGCTTGAGAATGATGAAGTGGCATTATCCGACGCCATTATCACGCTGCCGGTCAATCCGGCTTTTGCATCGCTTAACCTCGCGCAAGCGGTCGTCGTCATCGCTTATGAATGGTTCAAGCTTGCGAGCGCCGGCAAACTGCCGTTCGCGATGCCGAACAAATCCGCGCTCGCGCCCAAACAGCAGCTCGTTGCCTTCTTCGAAAGCATTGAGCGCGAGCTCGAAAAGGTCGAGTTCTTTCGCCCACCGGACAAGCGCGCGACCATGCAGATCAACTTGCGCAACATCTTTACCCGCATGCAGCCGACGCAGCAGGACATCCAGACCCTGCACGGGGTGATCATGGCCATCGCCGAGGGCCGCAAAGGACCGGCGCGCGGCGGAGTCTTAGACGGAGAACAGGCGGAACTTTTGCGCGCGCTATTGGCCGAGCATGGCGGCGGCCGGGTCCCGAAAGAGCGCGGCCCGGTCCGCGGCTTGGCGCGTCTTCTCCGCCGCAATCCGACCGAGGTGGAGCGCGCGTTGTGGACCGCGCTCACCAATGATCGGCGTTTTGCCGGGCGCGGCTTCAAGCGGCAAACGCCAGTCGGTCAGCAGATCTGCGATTTCGTGTCGTTTCCGCTCCGGCTCGTGATCGATCTCGTGCCGCGGGACGAGAGCGCGGCGGCGGCCGCGGCGCGGGCGCAAAAGCATGCCTGGCTTAAAGAGCGCGATTATCGCGTCATTGAAATCGCAGCAGCTGATGCGGATGCCGATCTCGTTGGAGTGCTTGAACGCTTAGAACGTGAGATCGGCAAATAGCGATCCAGTTGGTGCGGAGAAGACTTGATCGCTTCGTCGCTACGCTCCTCGAGAGCTAATTCCCGCTCTAGCCCTTGAGCACCTTCATCGCCGCCGCGGCGCCGGCGCGCAGCATGGAGAGATCGCTCGATACGGCCAGAAATTTCACGCCCCGCTTGGCGAGCGCCGCTGCCCGCTCCGCGGAGTGACAATAGGCGCCCGGAATTTTTTTCGCCTGCTGCGTTGCGGCGATAAGGCGGTCGAGCTCGCGTTCGACATCCTTCGACAGCGGATCGACCGTCCTTCCGTCGGAAAGCGCGATCGACAAATCCGACGGACCGAGAAAGAAGCCATCGATTCCCGGCGTAGCAATGATGGCGTCGAAATTTTGCAGCGCGGTGCGCGTCTCGATCATCGCCAGCGTGACGATGTGATCGTTCGCCTCGCGCAGATAGATCGACTGATCGGCGAGGCCCGCCAAGGTCGTCGCGCGATGGGGTCCCCAGCTGCGCTCGCCGATCGGCGGGAACTTGGCGGCGCCGGCGAAAGCGCGTGCGTCGGCCGGCGTATTGATCATCGGCGCGATAATGCCTTCGGCGCCGAAATCGAGCACCCGGCTCACCAGCGCGAAATCGCCGAACGGCACGCGCACCAACGGTGCCGCGCCGCCTTGGCGAATGGCGGCAATGCCGGCGAGAATGCCATTGACGTCCCACAAGCCGTGCTGGCTTTCGATCGTGACTGCTGGAAAGCCGTCGCGACCGAGCGTCTCCGCGATCAGTGGATAGGGCAGGCCGCACCAGCCGGAATAGACGGTTTCACCGGCATCGAGCCGTGCGGCAAGGGTGAAGGCTGAGATCGCCATCTCAAATCACCGGCCGGCCTTGATGTCGATGATGGCTGTTGCCATCAGCTCGGTCATCGTGCGGGTGATCTGATGCTCGGACTGAGTGATACCCTTCGCTTCGAGATCCTTGCGTATCTTCGCAACCACCGCGCGGTCGCCGCCCTGCTCGAATTCGGTCAAGACGATCGAGCGTGCGTAATTCTCCGCCTCGGCGCCGCTCAAGCCGAGCTTTCCCGCCGCCCATAGACCAAGCATCTTGTTGCGGCGCGCGGTGGCCTTGAACCTGAGTTCCTCGTCGTGCGCGAATTGCTGCTCGAACGCTTCTTCGCGCTTGTCGAATGTGGTCATTGTCGTCGCCTTTGCCCGCGAATGGGGAACAGCGGATTAAGCGCAAATCACCTGCGCCTTGCATATCGAGGCTAGCGCGTCAAGGCAACGCCCTCCGTCCTGCACAATCACATTGCGGCGACCGCCGCACGGGTCTATGTCGATTGTACTCCGCTTCACCTTCGGCTAGCTTTTGTGGCGCGGAGGGGCCGCTGAGTTGAGTCGCGTGCCCGCTTACGCCGCCGCGGATCTCGACATCCGAAATGGAGCCACGGCATTACGATGGATTTCACAAAACCCCGGTACACTCCAATGAGCCGCCGTCGCCGCATTTATGAGGGCAAGGCGAAGGTCCTCTACGAGGGGCCCGAGCCTGGAACGCTGATTCAGCACTTTAAGGACGACGCGACCGCCTTCAATGCCAAAAAGCATGAGGTGATCGAAGGCAAAGGGGTCCTGAATAATCGGATTTCCGAGTACGTCTTTCAGCACCTCAACGACATCGGTGTTCCCACCCATTTCATCCGTCGGCTCAATATGCGCGAGCAATTGATCCGCGAGGTCGAGATCATTCCGCTCGAAGTGGTGGTGCGCAATATCGCCGCGGGATCGCTGTCGCAGCGGCTCGGTATCGATGAGGGCACGCAACTGCCGCGCTCGATCATCGAATTTTATTACAAAAACGATCAGCTGAACGATCCGATGGTGTCGGAGGAGCACATCACCGCTTTCGGCTGGGCAACGCCGCAGGAAATCGACGACATCATGTCGTTGGCAATCCGCGTCAACGATTTCCTCTCCGGCCTGTTCCTCGGTGTCGGCATACGGCTCGTCGATTTCAAAATGGAGACCGGCCGCTTGTGGGAGAACGACCTGATGCGGATCGTGGTGGCCGACGAGATATCTCCTGACTCCTGCCGGTTGTGGGACATCAAGTCCAACGAGAAGCTCGACAAAGACCGCTTCCGCCGCGATCTCGGCGGCCTCGTCGAGGCCTATACCGAAGTCGCCAAACGGCTCGGCATCATGAGCGAGGGTGAGCGGCCGCAAGGGACTGGGCCAGTTTTGGTCAAGGGTTGAGCGCGGGCATGACATCCCCAACGGGATGCCCCAGACCTAAAGCAAGCCTGAACCCAAGCCCGAACCCAAGCCCGAACCCAAGCCTGGACCAAAGGCCAAGCCGATGAAAGCCGAGCTTGATCGGGCTTACGACCGCTTGGGGAGCCGCCGATTCCCCTAATCACAGCCGTGTATTGCGGCGCGGCCGATTCATACTTATTCAGTGAACTATGAAGGCGCGCGTCACGGTCACGCTCAAATCCGGCGTTCTCGATCCACAAGGCAAGGCGATCGAAGGGGCGCTGCGCTCGCTTGGCGTTGGCGGGGTTACCAGCGTCCGCCAGGGCAAAGTCTTCGACATCGAAATTGAAGGCGCGGATCGCGCGGGCGCCGAGGCCGCGCTCAAAAGCGCCGCGGAAAAGCTTCTGGCCAACACCGTGATCGAGAATTACCGGATCGAGGTGGGCGGATAATGAAAACCTATCCCTCGGCCGACCCACTGCCATGAAATCGGCGGTCGTCGTCTTCCCCGGAATCAACCGCGAGCGCGACATGGCGCGCGCGCTACGGCTGATCTCGGGACGCGAGCCGGCAATGGTGTGGCACGCCGACACGGCTTTACCGGCGGGCACAGATCTCGTGGTCCTTCCCGGCGGATTCTCCTACGGCGATTATTTGCGCTGCGGCGCGATTGCCGCCCGCGCCCCGATCATGGACGCGGTGCGTGCTTTTGCCGCCGAAGGCGGGCTCGTGCTCGCGATCTGCAACGGTTTTCAGATCGCTTGCGAAGCCGGATTGCTGCCCGGCGTATTGATGCGAAACGGCCAGCTTCGTTTCATCTGCCGCGATGTCTATTTGCGCGTCGAGCGATCGGATACGCCGTTCACCCGTGGCTACAATGCCGGGCAAGTCATCCGCGTCCCGGTCGCGCACGGCGAAGGCAATTACATTGCCGACGGGAAAACCATCGCCCGGCTCGAGAGCGAGGGCAGGGTGTTGTTTCGCTATTCGTCGCCCGACGGCATCATCGATCCAAATTGGAATCACAATGGCGCGATGAACGGCATCGCCGGCATCATCAATGAGCGCGGCAATGTGCTCGGCATGATGCCGCATCCCGAGAACCACGTCGAAGCGTCGATGGGGCGGACAGATGGCCGCGGCCTGTTTGCCGGGCTGGTCGATCATTTCAAGGTGGCGGCGTAGACTCACGCACCGCTCAAGTGGAGCTTTCATGCAAATTGGGCTTTTACTGGTGCTGGTCGACGTGCTCTGCGTCGTCCATGCCGCCAAAACCGGCCGATTTTGGCCGTGGGGCGCGGTGATTTTGGCGGTGCCGGGTTTTGGCGCGCTCGCTTATTTCCTGATGGAGATTTTGCCCGAGTGGCTTGGCACGCCCCAAGGGCAGTTGGCGCGTCATCGCGTTTCCAAAACACTCGATCCGGCCAAACACTACCGTATGCTCAGCGATCAATTGGAGGTCACAGATACGATCGCCAACCGCGTCGCGCTCGCCGAGGAATGCCTGGAGCTTGAAAAGTTTGGAGAGGCGTTGCGTCATTACGACCATGTCTTAGCGTTGCCGATGGGGGATGAGGCCGTTTATGGGTTGGGCAAAGCACGCGCTCAGTTCGGCCTTGGACAATCCGATGAGGCGATCACCACGCTCGACGGTTTGCGAATGCGGTGGCCGGACTACCAATCGGCAGAAGGACATCTCCTTTACGCTCGCGCTCTCGAGGAAAACGGACGCATCGAAGACGCGCTTTTCGAATATCAGGCAGTTGCAAATTATTTTTCCGGTGCCGAAGCGCGCGTGCGCTATGGTCTTCTCCTTGACAAAGCGGGCCGGCAAGCCGAGGCGAAAGCTGTCCTGTCCGAGGTGTTGGCTCGGTACAAACGCTCGCCCAGATATGTACGGCGGATGCAATCCGAGTGGATCGCACGCGCCCAAAAGGCGCTTCGCGATCGGGTAAAAACTTGAACATTGATCCGACAGGCTGCTGACCCCACATCGACGTATGATCTCCGACGAGCCCGCCATCACCCCCGAACTGGTTGCCCAACATGGGCTCACGCCGGAGGAATACGATCGCATCCTAAAACTTCTCGGCCGCGCGCCAAGCTTCACCGAGATTGGGATTTTTTCCGCGATGTGGAACGAGCATTGCTCGTATAAATCATCGAAAATCCATCTGCGCACGCTGCCGACGAAGGCGCCGTGGGTGATCCAAGGACCTGGCGAGAACGCCGGCGTAATTGATATCGGCGATGGGCTCGCCGTCGTGTTCAAGATGGAGAGCCACAATCACCCGAGCTATATCGAGCCCTACCAGGGCGCCGCCACTGGCGTCGGCGGGATTTTGCGCGACGTTTTCACGATGGGGGCGCGGCCGATCGCCTGCCTCAATGCGCTGTCTTTCGGCGATCCCAAACATCCGAAGACGCGCGCGCTCCTCGCCGGCGTCGTCGCCGGGATCGGTGGCTACGGCAATTCGTTCGGCGTGCCGACGGTCGGCGGCGAAGTGCGCTTCGATCGGCGCTATGACGGCAATTGCCTGGTCAACGCTATGGCGGTCGGTCTCGCCGAGACCGACAAGATCTTCTACGCCAAGGCGACCGGTGTCGGCATGCCGATCGTCTATCTCGGCTCAAAAACCGGCCGTGACGGCATTCACGGCGCGACCATGGCTTCCGCTGAATTCGGCGCCAATGCCGAGGAGAAGCGGCCTACCGTCCAGGTTGGCGATCCATTCTCGGAGAAACTTTTACTCGAAGCCTGTCTCGAAATTATGAGAAGGGGCTGTGTGATCGCCATTCAGGACATGGGTGCGGCCGGTTTGACTTGTTCGGCGGTGGAGATGGGCGCCAAGGGCGATCTCGGCGTCGTGCTTGATCTCGACAAAGTGCCGTGCCGCGAAGTCGGCATGAGCGCTTACGAGATGATGCTGTCGGAGAGCCAAGAGCGCATGCTCATGGTGCTCAGGCCGGACAAAGAGAAGGAAGCTGAAGCGATCTTCCGCAAATGGGGTCTCGATTTTGCGGTGGTCGGCGAAACGACGCCGAGCAAGCGGTTCGTCGTGCGTCATAGCGGCGCTGTGGTCGCCGATTTGCCGATCAAAGAACTTGGCGACGAGGCGCCGGTTTATCAGCGGTCCGTCGTCGAACGCCATAAGGCACGTGAGCTCGAGCCGGGCTCCGTCAAGCCGCCTGTGACCGTTGCGGACGCGCTTGAGAAGTTGATCGGCTCGCCGGATTTGTGCAGCAAGCGCTGGGTGTGGGAGCAATACGATCACGTTATTCTCGGCAACACCGTACAGCGGCCAGGCGGCGACGCGGCGGTCGTTCGCATCAATGAAGGCCCAAAGGCACTGGCGCTCACCGCCGATGTGACGCCGCGCTATTGCGAGGCTGATCCGTTCGAGGGTGGCAAACAGGCGGTCGCCGAAGCGTGGCGCAATCTCAACGCCGTCGGTGCGCAGCCGTTGGCGGTCACTGATAATCTTAATTTCGGCAATCCCGAGCGGCCGGAGATCATGGGCCAGTTCGTCGGTTGTGTGCACGGCATCGGCGCCGCCTGCCGAGCGCTCGATTTCCCGGTCGTATCAGGCAACGTCTCGCTCTACAACGAAACCAACAGCCGCGCCATTCTGCCGACGCCGACGATCGGCGGCGTCGGGCTGCTCGACGAATTTACTCGGTCGATGACAATCGCTTTCAAGAGCGAGAGCGAGGCGATCTTTGTGGTTGGCGCCACCAAGGGCTGGCTCGGGCAATCGCTTTACTTGCGTGATGTCTGCGGCCGGGAGGAGGGCGCTCCGCCGCCGGTTGACCTTGCCGCCGAGCGGCGTCACGGCGATTTCGTGCGCACCTTAATACGCGACGGCCTGATTACGGCGGCACACGATGTTTCGGACGGCGGTCTTCTCGTCGCGATTGCGGAAATGGTGATCGCATCGGGGATCGGGGCGGTGTTGGAGGCGTCCTGCGGTCTCCCAGCTCACGCGCACTGGTTTGGCGAAGATCAGGCCCGGTACGTGATCACGACCAAGCGCGCCGACGTCTTGATCGAGCGGGCCGAGCGCGCGGGCGTGCCCCTTGTCCGGCTCGGCGCGACGGGCGGCAGAATCCTTTCGCTTGCAGGCGAGCGGCCGCTGCGCGTTGACGATCTCAAACACCGTCATGAATCTTGGCTGCCGACCTATATGGCGGCCTCGGCCTGACCGAAGCGTGCATTGACGCTTGCGGGCGCAGGCCGCATTCTGGTCGCAGCATTGCGCGATTTGCCGTCCCGAGGATGCGTGGCGGCCGTGCGCGCTGAAGAGTTCCGGGTCAAACAATGCCGATGGCTGCAAGCGATATTGAGCGTTTGATCCGTGCCCGCATTCCGGACGCGGAGGTGACGATCCGTGACCTCGCCGGCGATGGCGACCATTACGCGGCGACTGTCATAGCCGAATCATTCCGCGGTAAATCACGTGTTCAACAGCACCAGATCGTCTATGAAGCGCTGAAAACTGAAATGGGCGGCAAGCTGCACGCGCTGGCGCTGCAGACCGGCACGCCGGAACGCTGATCAGCCCTTCGGTAGTCGTATCCTCGTTAAAGGGCAAAATCGAGGTGCTGCGAGGCGATTGGCGCGGCTCCCCGCATTTCGCATGCAATGCCGGCACGGATCATTGCCGGTGGGCTTTGCCTGCGGTTTCGGCTACATATATGTCCAAGAGACGGATGGGATTCGGTGCCGAAAAGTGCCCCGCACCGCCAGGAAGGACGATCGCGATGGGTATCGAGCAATTCATTGATAACGAGGTCAAAGCCAACGATGTCGTGCTGTTCATGAAGGGCACGCCGCAGTTTCCAATGTGCGGCTTTTCCGGGCAGCTCGTGCAAATTCTCGACTATCTGGGGGTCCCGTATAAGGGACTCAACGTCCTGGAAAACGAGGACCTGCGCAACGGCATCAAAACATATTCCAATTGGCCGACGATCCCACAGCTTTACGTGAAAGGCGAATTTGTTGGCGGTTGCGACATCGTGCGCGAAATGTTCCAGGCCGGCGAACTGCAATCGCTCCTGAAGGAAAAAGGCATTGCGGTGAAGGAAAATACGGCCGCCTAGCGCGCGGCCTTAAGCCGGTTATCGCATCCGATTGGCGAGCAGCACGACGAGCGCCAGGACAAGCGCCAAGCCTACCAGGCTCTGCGCCGGAATGGCGCCGGCGAATTTCAGGACGTTATCGGCAACCCCTGAGACGAAAACGCCGGATGAATCCGGTCCGAGGATCAAATAAATCAAAATGACGGAAACGACCGTCAAGAAGCCGATTTCAACAAAGACCCAGAGATATTGTTTGGCCTTCAGCAGATAATCCAGCATAGCACGCCCTCATAGAGCGATCGCTGAGATCAGAACCGCCCTAGCCCACGATTATGCTGCTGCGGCGTCGGGTGGAGATCCTCTCCACCCGAGCGCCGTGCGGATTTTCTCGCGTTATCGCGCAGCTTGAATGCTACTTCAGGCCACTTTCCGTCCGGAAAACAGCCAGAGAATCACGCCAAGCGTGATCAGCCCCACGAGCCCAGCGTCGCCCAGACCTTTCACCAGCGCCATGATGTTGCCGGTTACGTTGCCGAAGAACGGCAAGTTTGCGCCAACCAGAAGCGCAGCGACGATCGCCAGCGCCAACAGCATCAGCCCAATTTCGGTAAGCGACCCGATCCACCCCTTGATTCTTTGTAACGCGTCCATGTGCGTTCTCCCTTGCAAATCCGTTAGGAAGCCCCAGCCATTACGCACGCTACGCACGCAAAGTTGCGACAATTTGCGGCGCCAGCGTAGCTCAATTAGGCAGCTTTTCAAGTCGTGAGCCCAAATGCGTACCGCGAGCGCGCGCGATTCACTCGCATTTTCCGGCATATCGCACCAACAAGGTATCTGGGGATAAGTTACGGCGGCTTCGCCTTAAGCAAGATTCGGCAGTGAACGCGAATCCGGCGCAGCACTCCGGCCTGCGCGCTGAAGTGCGATGATTTCAGGTGATTCGCTATTTTGCTTTAGCTTGTTGTTCCAGCATGACCTTTTCCGACCTGCCTGCGCCGGCCGAAGCATCAACTGGAAAGATGTGCGCTGGCTAAGGGTTCGCGCAGGCGGGAAACCGGCGTTCCACCCAGGATCGATCAGGAGCAGGTTTTTTTCGGGATCGTGCTTTAGCGCGAATAATATTCGACGACGAGGTGCGGCTCCATCATTACCGGATAGGGCACCTCGCCCAAAACCGGAATGCGATTGAGTTTGGCGGTCATCTTAGAGTGATCCGCTTCGATATAGTCCGGCACGTCGCGCTCGGCGAGCGCGTTAGCCTCGACCACGAGTGCAAGCTGCTTTGATTTGTCCTTGACCTCGACGACGTCGCCAACCTTGACGCGGAAGCTTGCGATGGTGACGCGCTTGCCGTTCACCTTGATATGCCCGTGACTGATAAACTGGCGCGCCGCGAAAACGGTGGGAACAAATTTCGCGCGATAGATGACGGTATCGAGGCGGCGTTCCAGAAGTCCAATCATGTGCGCGCCGGTATCGCCCTTCAGGCGCCGCGCTTCTTCATAGATACCGCGGAAGTGCCGTTCTGACATGTTGGCGTAATAGCCTTTCAACTTCTGCTTGGCGCGCAATTGTACGCCATAATCGGACAGCTTGCCTTTGCGGCGCTGGCCGTGCTGGCCGGGGCCATATTCGCGTTTGTTGATCGGTGATTTTGGCCGGCCCCAGATGTTTTGGCCCATCCTTCGGTCGATCTTGTACTTCGCCTGGTGGCGCTTGGTCATCGCGTCCTCGCTGTTCGTGTCAATCCGACGTGCGGGTCTCCGAAGACAACAATGCTCTTCGAAGTCGCGCCGCGTGCTGAGGATCGCGCCCTCCTCTGTTCCACGGCTTATTTGCCCGGAACCGACAGGTTTGGCGCCGAAGCGCCGGCCCAAACCACGGGTCGCGAAACACCGCGCGGGCCCATCGGGCCCGCGAAGTGCCGGGTTTCTAAGGCGAAAGGAGCGTACTGTCAAACCGGCAGGCGGTGGTCGAACCAACCTCTATTCGTTCGCAAAATGCCGCTGCCGCATGCGCCGCAGCACGGTGATGGCAAGAAATGCCGTTATCGCATCGAGCACCGCGACGGCGATGAAGACTGCGGTCCAGCTCCCCGTCATCTGTTTGAGAAAAGCGGCCGCCGGTCCGCCGAGGATCGAGCCAACGCCTTGAGCGATGTAGAGGAAGCCGTAATTCGTCGCCGCGTATTTTGGTCCGAAAGTGTCGGTCAGCGTCGAGGGGAACAGCGAGAAAATCTCGCCCCAGCCAAAGAAGACCAAGCCTGTGAGCACGACAAAAAGCGCGGGCCTGTCGATGAAGGCGAAAAGGATGAGGATCGCAACGCACTCAAGCGAGAAGGCAAGGGCCATGGTCGCCTCGCGCCCGATCCGATCCGAGACCCAGCCGAAGAAGGGCCGCGTCAGGCCATTGGTAAAGCGCGACAGCGTCAGCGACAGCGGCAGCGCCGCCATGCCGAGCACCATCGCTTGGGCGACTTTATACTCGTTGGCAAAAGGCCCGACATTCGAGACGACCATCAGCCCGCTCGTGGACATCATGCTCATCATGACGAACAAGAGCCAAAAAATCGGATTGCGCAGCATTTCGTGCGGCGAGTAGCTGCGTTGGCTCTGTTGCGGGCCGACGCCGGACGTCGCGGTGATCGCCACCTGATAATTCTCAGGCGGCAGCCGCAGACCCTGCGCCGCCAAGATGCCGATCACACCTTGGATCACTCCCCAAACGACAAGCGTGTACGCGTAGCCGGAGCTCTTGATCATGCTGTCGATGGGAAAGCTCGTGAAGATCGCGCCGAAGCCGTAGCCCGCGGCAGCAAGGCCAGCCGCTAGTCCGCGCCGATCGGGGAACCAGCGCACCATCAGGCCGATGATGCCCACATAAATGATGCCGGTACCGAACCCGCCGATCACGCCGTAGGTCAGATACAAGAGCCAGATATTGTCGACCTGCGCCGATAGGACCCAACTCCCGCCCGACAATAGCGCGCCGATCGAAATGAGTAGACGCGGTCCGAAACGATCGACCAGATAAGCTTGAAACGGGGAAAACCAGGTTTGCAGGACGATCAGCAGTGAAAACGTCCACTGCAACTCGGCAAGCGTCGTGCCCAGTTTCTGATTGAACGGTCCGGTGAACAGCGTCCAGGTATATTGCGGGCTCGAGATCGCCATCATCGCGATAACGCCGAGCGCCAGCTGGTTCCAGCGGTTGAGATACCAGGCTTTTTGCTCCGCGACGACTGCAGTGCTCATGATCTTGTCCCCCGGTTAGTTCCGATGCCGCAGAGAAAAGTTATCGTCGTGCGCGGTGGCAAACAAGCCGATAGGCCGGCAAATTTCCTCGCGGCGTTGGCGCCGAAATGGGCAGTACACGCTTACGGCACGATCAGTGAGGCCGGTTCGGCCGCCTGCATGCCGAACTGCGCCAGGATCGGAGCCGGTGCTTTGCCCGATGTGAAGATCGCGCGCGAGGTTCCCTTGCCGGGTTCGGTAGCCGCGTTGTCGAGGAGATGTGCCACGCGGCGCGCGATGGCTGGCGCCGGATCGATGAAATTGACCGGCCAAGGTGCAATCTGTTGCAGACGCGTCATCAACAAAGGGTAATGAGTGCAGGCGAGCACCACCGTATCGGTGCGCTTGCCGTCGTCGCGAAAGCACGGATCGATTTCGGCTCGCAAGGCCACATCGCTGACGGGCCGGCCATTCAGCTCGGCTTCCGCGTAAGCCGCAAGCTCTTTGGAACCTATCAAGTCAATCTTGCAACCTTGGCCGTGGTCGCGAATGAGCGCGCGGGTATATTCGCGCTTGACTGTCGCTTCGGTGCCAAGCACCGCGACGCGCCGCGTCTGCGAGGCGGCGCAGGCAGGTTTGATCGCAGGCACCGTGCCGACGAATGGCACAGTGAATTTTTTGCGTAGTTCCGGTAGCGCGATGGTCGACGCGGTGTTGCAGGCAATCACGATGAGATCAGGCCTGTGGATTTCGATTGCCGCGCCGAGAAGAGCAAGCAGCCGACCGCTCAAAACCGGCTCCGCGAGCGCGCCATATGGGAAGGCGGCATCGTCGGCCAGATAAACGAAATCGGCGTCGGGCCGCGCCGCCGCAACCTCACGATAGACGGTCAGGCCGCCGAGGCCCGAGTCAAAGACCAAAATCGCCGGACGTGATCCCAGACCTGTCCCTCCATCGCCTCGGCTCATGCTCGGCCGAAAACACGGCGAAAAATCGTGTCAACGTGAGCAAAGTGAAATTTAAGGTCAAACTGATCCACCAGCTCGGCGTCGGACAAATGCTTGCGCACGTCTTTGTCAGCTTTGAGGAGCGAGAGAAAATTGCCTTCGCCCGCCCAAGCTTTCATGGTGTTGCGCTGGACCAGACTATAGGCTTCTTCGCGCGCCACGCCTTTTTGCGTGAGCGCCAGCAGCACGCGCTGCGAATGAACGAGACCGCCCAGGCGATCGAGGTTCTTTAGCATATTGTCGGGATAGACAATCAGCTTGTCGATAATTCCGGTTAGCCGCGCCAGTGCAAAATCGAGCGTGACCGTAGCATCCGGTCCGATCATGCGCTCGACCGACGAATGCGAAATGTCCCGTTCGTGCCAAAGCGTGACGTTTTCCAAGGCTGGCACGACATAAGCGCGCACCATGCGCGCAAGGCCGACTACGTTCTCCGACAAGACCGGATTGCGCTTGTGCGGCATCGACGAGGAGCCCTTTTGCCCTTCGGAAAAGAATTCTTCGGCTTCCAATACTTCCGTGCGCTGCAGGTGACGGATTTCGGTCGCGAGGCGTTCGCATGAGGCGGCGACGACCCCGAGCGTGGCGAAAAACATCGCATGCCGATCGCGCGGAATGATCTGCGTCGAAATCGGCTCGACCGCGAGCCCCATTTTTTCGGCGACATAGGCTTCGACCCGCGGATCGACCTGCGCGAAAGTGCCGACCGCGCCGGAGATCGCGCATGTCGCCACCTCCTTGCGCGCCATCTCCAACCGTTTGCGCGCGCGCGCGAATTCGGCGAAAGCGTAGGCGAGCTTAAGCCCGAACGTGGTCGGCTCGGCGTGGATGCCATGCGAGCGGCCGATCGTCGGCGTGAACTTATACTCGCGAGCGCGTCGCTCGAGCGCGGCGGTCAATGCATCGACGTCGGTGATGAGCAGGTCGGCCGCGCGTACGAGCTGAACATTGAAACATGTGTCCAGGACATCGGACGAGGTCATGCCCTGGTGGACGAAACGCGCTTGCGGTCCGACGATTTCGGCGAGATGGGTAAGAAACGCAACGATGTCGTGCTTGACCTCGCGTTCGATCTCGTCGACGCGCGCGGCATCGAACTTGGCGGCCTTGCCCTTTTCCCAGATCGTCTTCGCCGCCGCCTTCGGGATCATGCCGAGCTCGGCCATCGCGTCGGCCGCGTGGGCTTCGATTTCGAACCAAATACGAAACCGCGTCTCCGGCGACCAGATCGCCGCCATCTGCGGCCGCGTATAGCGCGGAATAGTCACGCTGCCTCGCCTCGCACCAGCGCCGCGGCGTTGCGAATGGCGGCGATATTGACGCGGTAAGAATCCGGCTTGTGGTCCTTGAATACGGCTGAGCCAGCGACGAAAACATTGGCGCCCGCCCGTGCCGCCTCCGGCGCGATTTCCGGCGTGATCCCGCCGTCGATCTCGATGTCAATCGGGCGCGCGCCAATGAGAGTCCGTACACTGCGTAGTTTCGTTAGCGCGTCAGGAATGAACTTTTGGCCACCGAAGCCGGGATTGACCGACATCACAAGAATGAGATCGACGAGATCGATGACATGTTCGATCGAGCTTTCCGGCGTTCCAGGATTCATGGTCACGCCAGCCTTTTTGCCAAGCGCCCGGATCGCCTGTAGCGAGCGGTGAATGTGCGGCCCCGCTTCGACGTGCACGGTGATGATGTCGGCGCCGGCCCTGGCGAAGGCTTCGAGATAGGGGTCGGCGGGTGCAATCATCAGATGCACGTCGAGCGTCTTTTTGGTGTGCGGACGGATCGCGCGAACGATATCGGGGCCAATGGAAATATTAGGGACAAAATGGCCGTCCATGATGTCGACATGGATCCAGTCGGCGCCGGCGGCATCGACGGCGCGCACCTCCTCGCCGAGTTTTGCGAAATCGGCGGATAGAATCGATGGCGCGATGATGAGCGAACGAGCCATGGGATTCTCCCAAGCTTACGCGTTCGCGTAACACGCTATTCCCGGTCGAGCAACGCGTCGGATGCTGGGCAGACCGCCGTTCGCGACCCTTGCCGGCTCGGGCAGCAGTGCGGCAAGGTTTTCGAAAGCTGGTCAAAACGGAGGTTCCGTGGCGCGCAGCGATGTCATTGTCCTAGGGGCCGGGATCGTCGGCGCTTCGATTGGCGTGCACCTGGCCAAGCGCGGCTTGGTGGTTGCGTTGATCGACCGTGCCGGACCGGGGGAGGGCACCTCCTATGGCAACGCCGGTGTGATCGAGGGCAATACGATCTTTCCTCCGGCATTTCCCTCGGATTGGGGGGAGCGGTTGCGGGTCGTGCTCAAGCGATCGCCGGTCGCAAACTATCATCTTTCATTCCTGCCGAAGATCGCGCCATGGCTCGCGGCATTCTATGCGGCTTCACAGCCGGCCCGTCTCGCGGAAACCGCCCGTCTCATGCGCCCGCTAATGGCCCGCGCCGTTGCCGAGCACGAGGCGCTCAGCACTGAGGCTGGCGCAGAGCGGTATTTTCGCCGCACTGGTTGGCTCAAGCTCTACCGCAGCGACCGCGGCTTCGCGGCGCAGGCTCACGAACTCAAATTGGCCAGCGATTTCGGCATCGCTAACGTCACGCTCGATCGCGATACTGCATGCGCGCTCGAGCCTTCGCTCGCGCCGGTGTTCCGCCATGCCGTGCATTGGACCGGGGCGGTCAGCGTGAGCAACCCGCTTGCGGTGACGCGGGCTTATGCCGCGCGTTTTGCTGCGCTGGGCGGGCTCAGCTTTTCCGGCGACGCCCATTCGCTGCATCGAGCAGACGCGCAATGGCGGGTCGACACAACGGCCGGTCCCGTGGACGCGGGCGAGGTCGTCGTGGCACTGGGCCCGTGGGCGCCCGACCTGCTTGATCCGCTTGGCATCAGGCTGCCGCTGGCCGTCAAACGCGGCTATCACCGCCATTTCCGGCCCGAGGGCAACGCCGCGCTAAGCCGGCCAGTGCTCGATGCCGAAAACGGCTACTGCATCACCCCAATGGAGCAGGGCATCCGCATTACCACCGGTGCCGAATTTGCGCCGCGCGATGCACCGCCGACTCCGGTGCAATTCGACCTTTTGCTGCCGAAGGCGCGGAATTTGTTTGCGCTCGGGAAGCCTGTCGAGACGCAGCCATGGATGGGCGCGCGCCCTTGCTTTGCCGATTCGCGTCCGGTCATCGGGCGCGCTCCGGGCCAGCGCGGCCTATGGCTCGCCTATGGTCACGGCCACTGGGGCTTGACGCTCGGGCCGGCGACCGGACGGCTCATTGCCGAGATGATGACCGGCGCCACGCCATTCTGCGATCCGGCGCCTTACGGCGCCGAACGCTTTACTCGTTGATAGTTTTGACGACGCTGGATTCAGGACGGGTATTGTTGCTGGACGAGAATTTGTCCTGCGCTCTGACCATGTCGTCATACTTGGGCAGCGTCGTCACTTGGTCCTTCGGTACCATGTGCACGATCTTGTAGCCGCCGGCCTTAAGTTGACGCAGCAGTTCGGGCAATGCTTCCGCCGTGTTATGCTGGAAATCGTGCATCAGCAGGATGCCTTTGCCGTTCTTGGCGAGTTTTGTCATCGCCGATTTGATGACGTCGTCCGGTTTGCGCAGCTTGAAATCGAACGTATCGATATCGGTCGAGAAGATCGCCATGTTGCGCGTGCCCAAATAGCTCATCAGTTCGGGCGGTTGCTGTAGATCGGGGAAGCGAAAGAACGGCGCGGTTGGTCCGCCGACCGCCATGTGTACCGCGCTCACGCCCATTTCGATCTCTTGCTTAGCCATTTCGATGTCTTTGGCATAAGGGTTCTTGGCGAGATCTTTGTGCGACCAGGTGTGATTGCCGACGGTCATTCCCGCAGCGGCGACATCCCGGGAAATATCGGGTCGCCACGTCGCATGTTGGCCAATCTCAAAGAAAGTCGCTTTGACGCAATTGTCCTTAAGTGCTTTGAGCACCATCGGCGTGTTCTCGGGCCAAGGGCCGTCGTCGAAGGTCAGCACGACCTCTTTGTCGCGCAGGAAGTCGTATTGCTTGAAGTGCTCCGTCCCGAATGCAGGGCCGCCCGTCGTATCGATTTCGACTACGCGCGACAGGCCGATCGCATCGGGATTATTGCAGGCGGGAATCGCTTTGGCGGCCGGCGGAGTGGGCGAGGGCGCCGCTGCCGGCGCAGCCGGAGCTGACGTGGCCGCCGCTGTGGTGTTCTGCGCCACGCGCGCCGGTGCATCCGCTGCCGGAGCGGTGGTCGCTGCTTGCGCAACCTGAACCACAGGCGCCGCAGCGGGACGCTGAGCGGTTTGTTGCGGAACAGTTTTGCTCTCTGGCGCCGTGCCGTTGCCTTGACCAGGCGAGATGACACGCGCGGCGAGAGCGATAAGCGAGGCAGAACCGGCAGCGCGCTGTGCCGCGACTACGCCGAATGCTGCAAGTCCTAACGTCGTCAAAGCCGCAATGACAATCACCACGACGCGCATCGCGTCCTCCGTTTGTGTTCTTGTCGAGCTTACTTAAAGTGAAGGCGCAATTGTGGGGGGAGTCAATGAAAACCGCACGACAACGGTTGAAAGATCAGCTTTGTGGTTTCTACGACGGATCGAAGGGTAATTCCCTGGTTCCTCTCGCTTAGATTGGTCGGTCAGCGGCCGAATTTATCGTTCCAGCTCGGCAACAGGTCCCCTGGCAGCGCCCGCGCCGCAAATACGCCACGGGCGATGGCGCGGGCCACCACATTTGCGGCCAGCGTTCCAAGTTGGGCCAGCCCAAATACCGGATCGGCCAATGGCCGCTGGCCGCTCGCGGCCACGAAGACGGTGTCGCCGTCGAGGGGGCTGTGCACCGGGTAGATCGCGCGCGAGAGGCCCGATTGCGCCATGACTGCAAGACGATTGGCTTGCGCCTTGGTCAAAATCGCATCGGTGGCGACTAACACGAGCGTCGTATTGGCGCCAGGCACGCCCTTGATCACCGGTTCGAGCATTTGCGGCGTGAACCGGTCCGGCAGGCCACAGCCGCCGAATTCGCCGTCGACTTCAAACGGCGCTGCCCAAAACCACGGCCCGCCACCGATCACCACACTGCCGACGGCATTGACGGCCGCGATCGCTCCCACCGTCACACCATCCGTTGTCCGCGCCGATGCAGAGCCAAGTCCGCCTTTGTAATTTACGGTGGTCGCGCCGGTACCGGCGCCAAAACTGCCGAGTTCAAATTCGAGCCCGGCACTGGCGGCGGCCGCATACCCAAAATCGCGATAGGGTGGAAACCGACCCCAATGCTTGTCGCCGCTACTTAACAAATCAAACAATATGGCGCCCGGAACGATCGGCACGCGCGCGGATCCAATGGCAAAGCCACGGCCTTGTTCGCGCAGCCAGGCCTGAACCCCGGATGCGGCATCAAGCCCAAAAGCTGAGCCACCAGAAATTACAATGGCATCGATGCCAGGAACGGTCTGCGCCGGGTTGAGGAGGTCGGTTTCGCGGGTGCCGGGGCCGCCGCCGCGCACGTCGACCGAGGCAACGGCGGGTTCGTCGAAAATGACCACAGTCGTGCCGGAACCTAGGCCGAGATCCTCGGCGTGGCCGACCTTTAGCCCAACGACATCGGTGATCAAATTACGCAACCGTATCCTCGCAAATTGGATGAAGCGGAACGGATTTCAGTGGCGCGGTCAATCGTTTGGCCCATCAAATGTAAGCCAAAAGTGAACAAACATTCGGCCGCCAGTCACAACTTCGCGGGTTGTGCAGCGCACGCTTGCGCGGCGACGGGGCGGCAGGCATGTGTGCCCAAATGGGTGTGCCCAAATAAGCCTGCCCAATATTGCGCTTAAGGAGTGGCGGCCTTGCCGAACGTCAGTATCATCGCTGCCCTCGTCGCCGGCATGCTGAGCTTTCTATCGCCGTGCGTCCTGCCGCTGGTCCCTCCTTATCTGGTCTATCTCACGGGCGCGTCGCTCGAGCGGTTTGCCGATGCCGAACCCGAGCCGCGCATACGCCGGGACACGCTCGCCGCGGCGGCGTTGTTTGTGCTCGGCTTTGCCACAGTTTTTGTTGCGCTCGGCGCCAGCGCCAGCGCCATCGGCGCGGTGCTGCGCGCCTATTCAAATCAACTCGCCATCATCGCCGGGCTGGGGATCATGGCGATGGGCCTGCACTTTCTCGGCCTCACCCCTATTGCTTGGCTGATGCGGGAAAAGCGGCTTGCCGTCGCCAAGCCGGTCGGTTTATGGGGTGCCTACCTGATGGGACTTGCCTTTGCTTTCGGCTGGACGCCGTGCATCGGACCGATCCTCGCCGCACTCCTCGCGCTGGCGGCGGCCGAAGACACGGTGTTCAAGGGCGTCGGCCTGCTGGCGGTCTATTCGCTTGGTCTCGGTGTTCCGTTTATCGTCGCGGCGCTCGCGGCAGAACCCTTCGCCGCCTTTCTCGCGCGGTTTCGCAACCGTCTCAGTTTGGTTGAAAAAGCGATGGGCGGATTGCTTGTGCTCACCGGCATCGCTTTCTTAACCGGCGCGATCAGCGAAGTGAGCTACTGGCTCTTGGACACCTTTCCGGTGCTCGGAAAAATCGGCTAGGGCGTCGCCTTCAAATTCCGCTCATCCGCAAAAACGAAAGCCCGCCAGAGCAGACGGGCTTTTTAATCTTATGCAGTTCGACAGCTACATGTTGCATCCGGAAGCTGGACATTCAACATAGCTGATCTTGCCGCTCGGGTCCTTTTTCCAAATGTACATCACGTAATCAAGCTTGGTGATGTCGCCTTTTTTGTCATAGGCCATGTCGCCGAGCACGGTGGAGAAATGCGTGCCCGAATGTATCTGCTCGGCCACTTTCTTAGGATCGAGCGATTTGGCCGCTTCCGCGGCCTGTTTGATGATCTGCACGCCGGCATAGCTGTACAGCGTGTAGGCCTCGGGCTCGAAACCCTTGGCACGAAATTCCGCGACCGCCGCCTTGGCCTCCGGTCGGTTCCGCGGGTCAGGGCCGTAGGTCATCAGTGTTCCTTCAACGCCCGGTCCGCCGACGGTTGCGAATTCGTCCGACGTGATACCGTCGCCGCCCATCAGCGGCGCCTTGACTCCTTGATCGCGCATTTGCCGCACGATTAGGCCGCCTTCGGTGTATAGCCCGCCGAAATAGACAAGATCGGGACCTGCTTGTTTGATCTTCGAGATCAGCGCCGAGTAATCCTTCTCGCCGGTGTTGATGCCCTCGTACAGCACTTCCTTCATGCCGCCGGCCTTGATCGTCTTGAGCGTCTCGTCGGCAAGACCTTTGCCATAGGTGGTTTTGTCATGGACAAAGGCAATCTTCTTGCCCTTGAAGTGGTCGAGGATATAGCCGCCGGCAACTTTGCCCTGTTGGTCATCGCGCCCGCAGGTGCGGAAGATGTTCCACATGTTACGCTCGGTGACCGTCGGATTGGTTGAAGACGGCGTAATCTCGAGGATGCCGTTCTCCTGATAGACTTCCGACGCGGGGATGGTGACGCCAGAATTGTAATGGCCGATGACGAACTTCACCCCGTCGGCGGCAAAATTATTGGCGACCGAGACGCCCTGTTTCGGATCGGAGACATCGTCGCCGAACTCGACGGTCAGCTTCTGGCCCAATATGCCGCCGGCAGCGTTGATATCGGCGGCTGCCTGTTCGACGCCGTTCTTCATTTGCGCGCCGGTCGCCGCATTGGGACCGGTAATCGGGCCGCCGACCCCGAATTTCACTTGGGCTGCGGCGGATTCCACGAGCGCAAACGCGAAACCCAGCGCAAAAACCAGCGTGGCGATCCTCTTCATATTTGACTCCCCTTGAACGAGATGGTCGGCGGGTTCACCCCGCGCTGTCATGTTATGTCAACGCAACTTGCGGCGCCAGCGCAAGGGTCCATCCGCCTCGTTGATCCAGGGATATTGACCCACCATGCGCGACGCGCGCGCTGCCTGAAAGCCCGCAAACCCGAACGCCATGCAGATGACGCTATCCACGGCATAATAGTGGATCGAAAGGAGCGTGCCGTCGAACAACGCGAAATGAATGAAGCGGACCGCGGCTCCCAGCATCAACATGTAGACGACAAGCTGCCACCAAGGGCGCCATGTCAGGGCAACCGCACGTCCGGCCAAGATAGCCGCCCCGCCGCCAAGCACGACCGTAACCAGCAGAAATACGCCCAGTGAATCTTCTTCATACAGGAACCCGGGTATGAAGCTGACTAGGCTCACTGTCTTTCCACCTGCTGGCGCCCGCCTTCAAGATAGGCCGTCTTGACTTCCGGCCGATCGAGCAATTCCCGACCGGTGCCGGACAGTGTGATGAGCCCATTGACCATAACATAGCCGCGGTGCGCGAGCTTGAGCGCGTGGAATGCGTTCTGCTCGACGAGAAACACGGTGAGGCCATGTTCGACATTGAGTCTTCTGATCGCATCGAAAATTTGCCGCACGATGAGCGGAGCGAGGCCTAGCGATGGCTCATCCAACAACAGGAGCCGCGGTCGGCTCATCAACGCGCGCGCGATTGCCAGCATCTGTTGTTCGCCGCCCGAGAGTGTCCCACCGCGTTGATTGAGGCGCTGTTGCAGTCGCGGAAACAATGCGAGCACGCGTTCGAGATCGCGGTTGAACTCGGCCGGCTCGGCGACCAGCGCGCCCATCTGGAGATTTTCCAAGACCGTCATCCGGGGAAAGATGCGCCGCCCTTCCGGCGCCTGCGCCAGTTTCAGCCGGGCGATTTCGTGGGTTGGCAGACGGGTGATGTCGCGGCCGGCGAAGACGATCCGCCCGTCGCGCGCACGCGGATTGCCGCATACCGTCATCATCAGCGTCGACTTGCCGGCGCCATTGGCGCCGATTAGCGCGACGATTTCGCCGTCATTGACATCGATGTCGATGCCCTTGAGCGCCTTGACGTGACCGTAATACGCGGTCACCCCGCGTACCGAGAGCAGCGGCGAGCTCATAAACCCACCTCGGCCTCGACGCGGGCAACCTCTTCATCGCCGACGCCTAGATAGGCGCCGATCACTTTCGGATCATTGCGAATCGTTGCCGGTGCGCCATCGGCGATCTTCACGCCATAATCGAGCACTACGACGTGGTCGGAAATGTTCATCACCACCGACATGTCATGCTCTATCAAAAGCATCGAGATGGCGCATTGATCGCGGATCACGAGCAAAAGCTCGTTAAGTTCGGCGCTCTCGCGTGGATTTAATCCTGCCGCCGGCTCGTCGAGGCAAAGCAGCACCGGATCCGTGCACATGGCGCGGGCGATTTCGAGCCTCCGCTGCGCGCCGTAAGGCAATTCACCGGCCGGATCATCGGCGCGCTCGAGAAGACCGAAGCGATCGAGCCAAGCGCGCGCTTTGTCGAGCGCGGCGCGCTCGGCAGCGGCGTAAGGCGGAAGACCGAGGAGGCCGAGTACCGTATAGCCGGACGCGAGCATCAACGGGTTGTGCTGCGCCACCAGCAAATTCTCCAGCACGGTCATGCCTGCAAATAGCCTGATGTTTTGAAAGGTGCGAGCCACCCGGGCATGCTGCGCGACGAGATAATCCGGCATGCGTTCCAGCAGAAACAGCGCGCCTTCGGGCCGCACCACGCCGCGCTTGCCGCTATCGGTCAGCGCCTCAAGCGCCAGCCACACCGCAGGATCGCCGCGCTGGAGCGCGATGCGGCCCTGCGTCGGCCGGTAGAAGCCGGTAATGCAGTTGAATACCGTCGTCTTGCCCGCGCCGTTCGGTCCGATCAACGCGGTAATCGTGCCGCGCTTGACCTCAAAGTTCAGTTCGTCCACGGCGAGGAGCCCGCCGAAACGCATTGTCAGATGCTCGACTCGCAGCAAGGTAGAGCCGTCGCGCGCCGTCAACCGCGTCCCTCCGTGACCAGGTCGACCGAGATGGCCCGGCGTTTCTTGAGGAAGACCGACGGCACGCGCGTTGCAATCAACCCGCGTGGCCGCCACCGCATGATTGCAACCATCGCCAAGCCGAACAGCAGCATGCGGTATTGCGTCGGATCGAAAGTGGGCCCGAAAATGCGCTTGAGGAAATCGAGCTGGCGCATGATCTCGGTGCCGCCGATCATCACCACGGCGGCAATCGCAACCCCGATCTGGCTGCCCATCCCGCCGAGCACCACGATCGAGAGGATCGTCGCCGATTCAAGAAACGTGAACGATTCCGGCGAGATGAAACCTTGCCGCGCGGCGAAGAACGAACCGGCGAAGCCGGCAAACATCGCGCCCATGGCGAATGCCGTCAGCTTGGTATTGGTGGTGTTGATGCCAAGCGAGCGGCAGGCGATCTCGTCCTCGCGCAAGGCTTCCCAGGCGCGGCCGATCGGTAGTCGTCGCAGGCGTAGATTGAAAAAACAAGTGATAAGCGCCAACGCCAGGATCACATAATACAAAAATACGACCCGGTAGAACGGCGAGAATTCGAGGCCGAAGACTGCGGCGAAGCCGTTATCTTCAGCGTTGAACGGAATGCCGAAGAAGGTCGGGCGCGGAATGCCGGTAATTCCGGCATAGCCGTTGGTGACCGGCACCCAATTGATCAGGATGAGGCGGATAATCTCGCCGAAGGCGAGCGTCACGATCGCGAGATAATCCCCGCGGAGCCGCAGCACCGGGAAGCCGAGCAGAATTCCCCAGAACGAGGCGAGCGTGCCGGCAAGCGGCAACAGGATCCAGAAGGAAAGGCCGAAGGTCTTTGCCAACAGCGCGTAGGAATAGGCGCCGACCGCATAAAAGGCCACGTAACCGAGATCAAGGAGGCCGGCGAGACCGACGACAATATTCAGTCCCCAGCCGAGCATCACATAGATCAGAATCTGGATGCCGAAATTGTCGATCCATCGGGCCGCGCCGACGAAGCCGACAAGGAGCACGACGAGCATCGGGTAGACAATGACGAAGGCAACGGCGAACGGGATGAACCAGTTGCGAAGGAGATCGCCGAGCGTCCTAAGTACCGGTTGCGGCAACCGTAGCCCGCCTCGCTGGCGCCGAGGCGCAAGCACCATCAAATAGAGGAAACGCAGAGCCGCGATGCTGCCAACCAGCGCGAACAGCAGTGGCCACCGCGTGGTCAGGATCAAGGCATTGCGGATATCGGTAACGGTCTGAAAGCCGATCAGCGGCAGAAATAAACCGAAGGCAATCAGCGCGGTGGTGCCGGCGTCGCGCAGAGCGACGATCAATTGAGCACCCATGGTCCTTGCGCCGGCTGTCGCGGCCTCTGCCTGCGCCATTTCAAACCTTCTCGACATCCGGTCGGCCCAACAGGCCCTGTGGCAGGAAGATCAAAGTGATCGCCAGCACGGAGAAGGCGGCGACGTCTTTGTAGTCGATTGAGAAATAGGCCGACCACAGCGTTTCAATAAGGCCGATAAGGATTCCGCCCACGACCGCGCCGGGCAGCGAACCAATGCCGCCGAGCACGGCGGCCGTGAAGGCCTTTACGCCGGGCACGAAACCGTCGGAGAAGGTGATCACGCCGTAATACATGAGATACATGGTGCCGGCGACCGCGGCCAAGGCGGCTGCGATGACGAAGGTCGCGGCAATTGTCCGATCGACGTCGACGCCGACCAGGGCCGCCATTTTCTGGTCCTGCTCGCAGGCGCGCTGGGCGCGCCCAAGCCGGGTACGTGCTACCAAATACCAAAAGGCCAGCAACAGGACGCCGGTGACGCCCCAGATGATGAGCTGCTTGTAGGAGAGCGTGACAGGAAAATCATTGCTGTTCGACAAGACGAATTCGCCTTGGACCAGCGGTGGAATAGACTTGTTGCGCGGCCCCTGCGTGACTTGCACGAAATTTGACAGAACGATGGACATCCCGATCGCCGAAATTAACGGCGCCAACCGGAACGAGCCGCGCAATGGGCGATAGGCGACACGTTCGATTACCCAGTTGGTCAATGAGGTGAACAGCATCGCGACCACAAGAACGATGAACAGCGCCAGCGCGATCGAGCCGATGCCGAGCCATGAGGTGAGGATCAATAATGCGACGAGCGCGACGAACGCGGAGACCATGAACACATCGCCGTGGGCGAAGTTCACCATCCCGATGATGCCGAAGACCATCGTGTAACCGATGGCGATCAAGCCATAGATCGAACCGAGCGTGACGCCATTGATGAGCTGCTGGGCGAAATAGTCCATGCTTCGAAGCCTTCGCCAGACCCACAGAATTTCTAACAACCTACCACGTCTGGTTCCAGTGGAGAGGACCGGAGCCGGGTAACACAAACCCCTTGTTTCTGGCCGTAATCGAGCCTATACCCACAGAGTTCTTCGGAACCAGTGGAAGCGATTGGAGAGACGGTTGCTTCCCATGTGCTTCCCAGCGAGGGGTCATGAGGCTCACAGTCAAATCCTCTGATGGTTTGAAGCTTAAGGCCGGGCAGAAGGAGCGTATAGCTTTTGATGACGATATCCCCGGCTTCGGGCTGCGGATTCGTGAAGGCGGTTCGCGTTCGTGGATTTTTCAATATCGGATCGGCAAGAAGCAGCGCCGGATGGTACTCGGCACAGCCAACGCCGCGCAACTCAATCTTGCCGACATGCGCAAGACCGCCAGCAAGCTACAGGGCCGGGTTGCGTTGGGCCAAGACCCGGCGATGGATAAGGAGACCGCCAAGCGGGAAGTTGAGAACACTTTTGTTGTCTTTGCGGAACAGTTCTTGGAAGCCCGCAAGCCGTCGTGGCGGGCGGGGACATACCGGGAGGCGCGGCGTCACTTTATGCTGCACGCCCAACCGCTACATACGTTCCCCATTGCTGCAATCTCGCAATTCAACATCGCAAAGCTATTGGACGAGATCGTCAAGCAGAGCGGCGGCGTCACTGCAAACCGCGTTCGTGTCAGTCTGTCCTCATTGTTCAGTTGGATTATCAAGCGGGGTATTCGACTACCCGAGGGCAACGTTGCGGCTTTCACAGAAAAGCCCTGCGAAGAAAAATCCCGCGATCGAGTTCTCAGTGATGCCGAACTTAAGACAGCGTGGACGGCGTGTCTTGATGACCATTACGGCGCAATAATCAAATTGCTGATGTTGACCGGCTCTCGCGCCAACGAGATCGGGTCGCTGCGGTGGAGCGAAGTTCACGACGAACAGATTGTTCTTCCTGCCGCCCGCACCAAAAACGCTCGATCGCACATCATTCCGCTGAGCGACCCCGCCAAGGCAGTTCTGGCAAACCTCCAACGAGGCAGCCGCACCTTCGTATTCGGCCGTACCGACACCGGCTTTCAGGGTTGGAGCAGGGCCAAGGCAGAGCTTAGTCAGCGCGCGTCAATGGACGACTGGAATGTTCACGACATTCGACGCACCGTAGCCACCCGCATGGCCGAACTGGGCGTGCAACCACACATCGTTGAAGCCGTTTTAAATCATGTCTCAGGCCACAAGGGCGGCGTTGCTGGCATCTATAACCGCGCCACCTATGACAAGGAGAAACGCGAATCCCTAAACCTCTGGGGCGAGCATGTCATGGCACTGGTCGAAGGCCGCAAGGCTGTGGTCGTGCCGATGAAGCGGGCGTGATTCTCGCGTCGCGTGATATAACGCGATTGTTGATTTTGTTTGCTTTTTGAAAACCGCCACACTTGGGGCAATTTGGCCTTAGCCGTTTTCGCGCGGTTTGGGGCATCAGAAAAACTACGAATATCTTCACGCCCATCAACCCCTTAAGGCGGCTTCCGCCCAAAAACCAAATTATTCGTGTTGCGCCAAGTGGAAACGTGTTTATTGGGGATGGCTCCGCATTGATTTGACCGGAGCCAAAATGACCAAGAGCGAACTAAAAGACGCCCTAGAGCTATTCGCATCGAAGCCCGATGACGCCTTAGAGTCTACCGAAGTTGGCGCTGCCTTTTTGGGGTGCTGCCAGCGAACGGTTCGATACCACCCGAAGCTTGAACGGGTCTACATCACGCCCCGCAAATATAACTTCCGCGTCGGCAACCTTCGGGCCGTGGCGAAGGGGGCGGCATGACCGAGCAATTTCAAGCTAGCCCGAATCTGACCCCGGACCCCCAATTTCAGGCTAGCTCGAAAAAGGTCCGGGGCCGAAATAAGAAGACGCTCGCCCTCATTGATGCGATGTACAAGATCGCCGAGGCGTCCAAGCCAATCACCGGCCGAGGCATTGGCTACAAGCTGTTCGCCACTGGCCTGATCGACAGCATGGCGACCAAGAACATGAACGCGGTTTATTACGCGCTCAGCCTCTACAAATTCCTTCGTTGCTTTATCCGCCTGTTCGCGTTGCCAGCATGATCGGTCCCGATCCCGGCTTAGTTTGGCTATCTCGTCTCGTTGCCGGTCGAAGTTGGTGCGGCCTTCCCGTTCTTCATACTTTACGTTGGCGGTACGCTTCCTCGTTCTGTCCCCCATTGCCCAATCAATAAGCTCCGGGCTGATAGGAACCGTGGTGCGGTGATAGTCGCGCACATATTCGCGCATGGCTTTCGCCAAGTGCGGCTTAGCAAACGCACCAAACGCAACGCCCCTTGCTGGATCGTAGCGTCGGATAAGATTGACTAGCTCTTCCAGCCCGTGTGCCTCAAGATTGTCCCGCAACGCTTTATTGTCGGGCGCGAACTGGCCCGCAAGTTTTCTGACCACCAGCCAATGATTGTACGCCAGCCCTGCCTGTTCGGCCGTTAGGGTTGGTGGCGATCGCTCGATTGGGATTATCTCGTACGGGATTATATGCTCCCGGCGAAGATACGGCCCAAGCTCGGGATGTCTGAGATACCGCTTCCGTATTTTGGCAATCGAGTGTGAGTGTCGCGCCCAAATGTTGATGTCGAGTGCAAGAGCAGCAAGAATTGAACCGGAATACTTGTCGGACTGGCCGAATGCGCGACCTAATCTGTTCTCAATCCGGTCAACCACGGGCTTAATGGTTGGGCACTCTTCGATTTTCGGATGCCATTTGTTGCACCGCTCACAAAACCAGCGATCCGGCGTCAGGCTTGCAGAAAGTCGCCGCGACGTTTCTTTTTTCCGCCTGTGGGCTTCGCTCTTTCTTAACGCCGCGCTACGCGCCCTCTCTCGGCGCAACACCGCGTCGAAGTCTATCACCCGCGATTTGCGCAGTGTCATTTGGATTCTACCGCCCCCACGTCCACCGCGATTTATCCGGCCGCGTCGGTGGTGTTCAGATTTTGAAATATCGCCAAATGCCGCAGGTGGGACTCGGTGGCTTGTCTTTCCCGGTCCTCTTGTTGCAGGAAGTTCATATGCAGGTCGATAGAGCGTATGTCGCGCTCTTGCAGTCGCTCTTGCTGCTCCCACAGTGGACGATCGATTAGCGCCTCAATCTCGCGCTCGACCAGCGCCCGAAGGTCGTTCGGGTCCATTGCGTCCAGCTCCCAACAGCGGTCGCCGTAGGTCTTTTTGAACCACCTGTACCGCGTGTCTTTGCTCTTGGTTTCGACGCAGAACGAGGGCAGCGATCCCGTCAGGTCCGTCGTAAGCGCAATTCGGCGAAGCTCGATGTGATCGCCTCCGTATTCCTTGATGCGTTCCGGAAGATCGTGCTCGGACATACACAGCCCGGACGGGTCCCAATCGCCAATGTAGAGCGCCACTAGAGGGCGGTGGTCGTTGCCATTGTTGCAGGCGTCCCAAAGCGAACCGGCGAATCATATCTGTCGCAACTGCTTTCCGAATATGAAATGCGGAAGCTGCCCAAGGGCCATCCCGATTTGCCCGGCTGGTGGCGAACATTCTTGCGGGCGTGGAAGCCCGATCACAGAGCAAATTGAGGAACCATGAAATACACACAGCCCATGCCCACCAAAAAGACCGGCAAACAGTCGTCCAGTGGCGGACTAACTGATAAGGCCGATTGGAAGCCCAGGCGGCACGCAATGCTGTCGCCTATCGGCAGAATCTCACGCTGATGTCTGAACTCGACCAAATGATAAATCCCCCATCGCCGCCGCCAGAACCGCAAACCGTTTATGTGGAGCGGGAGGAAGGATCGCCCGATCTTGGGACAGCGGACTTTGATGTGGGGCTATTCAACAAGAAACCAAGGTCGTGGTGGTGACAGTCTCAACGCAAGCGCGAACGTGTCTGGGCGCTCATCGTCCGCGAACGTGAAGAACGGGCGAGGGCAAACGTTCGGTCGTGGTAGGGCCAGACGGTCAGCGGCGCAAAAGCTCCGTCTGGTCCACTACCGCAACGCTACCAGCGCATTGATCGCCAGCAGCATACCAAGCCCTAGGATTGTGAACTCAACGGCTGCCATTGACCCCACCGTCTGGCTTACTTAAATCAGGGCCGGTTCTCCTTGCCGAGAGCCCGGCCCCGATCCTCTGTCCCCCATCCCCCAAGATGCCGACGAGATCGGGGTCGTCATTTCCACAATCCGATTATGGCGTTCAGTGGGCCGCGTGTTGCGGCCAGAAAAATTATTTCTGTGGGTGTTGTCTACGCCACAAACGGGACAATTATCGAGAGTGATATTGTGAACGCATGGGGTTTAAGGGGGAGCGCAGTGGGGGACTTCCTGACAGGGATAAGGTGGGGCGCGTGGTTCTTTCTAGCTGCGATTGTCGCCGCAGGATTGTGGGCCATCGTCCACTGAAGGCGCGAAAGAGATAAGCTTGCTATCGCCACGACCGGGAGCTCAGCCCTTCCGGCCGTGGTAGGGCCAGACCGTCGGCTGGCACGCTACGGTCTGGCCCACTTCGTCGGACTACAATGCAACAGGTGAAAGTCCGCGCCGGTTTAATGAGATCAACAGATCGATCTCAACCGCATCGCGGGTCATCGCCAGCCAAACTCTCACCAGAACCTCTAGCTGTTTCTTCGTCGGGGTGATGCCCTCCTTCTGTAGAAGGGCAATCACCTCCTTTTTCGCTTGGGCTTCGGCGAAGCCGATGACAGTCATGGCGTTAGTCCTGCTCTAGTGCGGACCGCGCATCAAGGCTTCCGCAACAACTCCGGCAGCTTGGCGATATTCACCGCGATCCGCCGCGCCTATGCAATTCCTAACTTTTTTGACACTTGCGCCGAGGTCTAGGCGGAACGTAACGTAGCAGTCTCGATTGGTTCAATGTGCCCCAAACGGACGGGAGACTTGTGCCATGTCGAAGCGCTCTTCGAAAAAAAGCAAACGTCGGAGTAAAGCCGTACCCGCGTTGGGAATCACCGGCTTGTCCCTCTCGCTGGCAAGCGGAGCAATCGCATCAACTGGCCAAGCGGTAGATGTACCGTCGACCTCACAGCCTCCTGAACTCTTTCTTGGTGAGGAAGAAATCTTCGACACCAGCGTGTCGATGTTTTTCACGTTTGACAAGGAAAACGCCGGAGAAACCTCGCCCGCCCAAATGTTAAAATTGGCCAAGGGCGGCTGCGGTGGCTGCGGATGCGGCGGCCATGGTGGTGGTGGCTGCGGATGCGGCGGCCATTATGGTGGTGGTGGCTGCGGATGCGGCCATGGTGGTGGCTACATGGGCTGCGCTGGGGGTGCCAAGGGCATGGGCATGACCTGCGCTGGTGCCAAGGGCATGACCCCTATGGGTGTCAAGGGCATGAACTGCGCTGGCCATGGTGTCCACTGCAGATGCGCATTTTTTAGACGCTGCTTCGGCTGCGGTTGCGGTGGCTGCGGAGGCTGGTGGGGCTGCGGAACTTGCTGGATATGGACACCCACCTGGGGCTGGGTCAACACCTGCTGGAGCGAGTCTACAACTCCGGCTGAGGTAGCTTCTGTCCCGTCGGAGCCAGTCGCACAGACGGCTGAGGTTGCGGTGAAGCGTAAATAGCGTTCGGCGCTCCACGGCGGCGGGAAGCGGCGGGCAGTCATCCGTCATTCTGCGCGTAATCGCGGGGAATACTACAGTGAGGGGGTGTTATTGCCTCGTACTACGAGCCGGGATGATGGCTTCTCGCCTGTACCACCGTCGGCGCGTCATCCCGGCTCTGACCGACCACTTGGTAGATAGAGGCGAGGTAATCGGCCTCTCAAATATCCTTTCTCTCTGTGGCAGCTGTCAGTCTGCAACGTGACCTTTCAGTGGGAGTTTTGTTTGTTAAAGTAAATGACAGGGGCGGGAAGCGTCGGGAGGGCGTTCCGCAAATTAACCAATCATTAAGCTTCTTGAAGCTGTCGCAAGCGAACATGGTAAAGTGCCGTTGCTAGCGGCCGAGTTACACCAGGCCTCAAGCCGCTAGCAAGAACTCCCCTTTTTGCCCCCAACGAGCAGCTCGCTCGGTCGGCGAGCTGTTCGACCATTTGCCAAAAGCGGAATGAACTATGGCCTTTATCACCAGAAACGCTCCCGAGTTTCTGTTCTTAACAGTTTGCAGTATTTTGCTCGCTGGCGTCGTCTACTTGTTTCTGATCTAGTCACGCGCAATATTAGCGGCCTCAATCCTCCTCCGCCTCGCGCGCGACCACGGCGGCGGGAAGCGGCGAGTTGTCATTTGCGGATTCGCAGCAAGGCCGCCGGAGATATTCACCGCAATCTGCCGCGCCTCATCGCGCGTGAGCTTGACTTGTGACCAAGATCACAGCCAGTTCAACTAGCCTCGCTTAGTTTCTCATTGCTCCGGAGGTTTCCTCCCCCGGAGTCCCAACTTAAAAGGTCGCCAAATGGCGGCCTTCTTTTTACTTCTCGCGCCTCATCCTTGCTAAGCAACTTGGCTGCGGATCGTAGCCCCGGCTCATCCTCGAAATAGACATACGCGAGCTGTTGTCCTGCGCTGTCCTTCACAACGAAGGCGGCACCAATGTCCTCGACAGACTAAGGCGGCGGGAGCGGCTTCATCAGCGCCCATGCCGGATGTACGCCGGGCGCGGCTTCAAACGGGAGACAGCAAAGCCGCCGGCATGCGACAACCGACGGCTTTGCCTTCGTCCCCCAAGACCGTGCCGTGTCCCCGTACCTCACCACACGACATCGGCAGGGTTGTCGAGCTGGCTCAGTTTTGGGCGGCTTTCCAGCCCGACTAAGGGAAGCTGGCGCTCCTACGACGGCTTTTTTGCGGTTGGGCTTCAGTTTTTTGCGCACAAGCTCCGGCAGCTTGGCGGTATTCACCGCAATCCGCCGCGCCTCATCTTTGGTAAGCAGCTTGGCCGCCGATTCGCCGGGCCGCGTTCTTGATCCATGTCAATGTTCGATGATCGGACGTACCTCAAAAAAGCGCCTCGACTTATAGGGAGGTTGAGATGTCGAGTTTAAAGGTAATAGTCCGGCTTATCGCTACGATGATGCTTCTCTCGATTGGCTTCGTTCTCTTTCCTCAAACCTCTGCAAATGCTGCCAAGTATTGTGCAGAGTTAAGAGGGGCAACGGCTACAGGACACCCTGACTGCTCATTTTCGACGCATAAAGCGTGTCGCGCGCACGTGAGAGCTGGAGGGGGCGGACACTGTTACAAATTGCGCCACTAGGAAAACCTGGGAGACAAAAGGCAAAGCCGTTGGCGGCGCACCGCCGACGGCTTTACCTATTTGAGTTGCGATGCAATGCGGCGGCGATGCGACGCAGTCATCCGCTGCCAACGATTACTTGCGGTTCCGTGTTCTTCGGCTCTATTATTTTTCCGAAGATCATCCCAGAGGGAGACAACTATGGCCTGGACGACACCCGTTTTGGTTGAAATCTGCATCGGTCTTGAAATCAACGGCTACATGCCAGCCGATGGCTACGTGCCACCGGAGTTCTAATTTCCGCTCTTTGAGATTGCTTGTTCTCCCGAACGCTCGCATTCTGCGGGCGTTCGTGTTTCTGTAGCCTGAAATGGGGTGGGGGCGCATTGAGGGCAAAGCGTAATCGAAAAAAGTATCTCGTCATCCCCGGCGACGGCGATCCATGCCCGCGCTGCGGCGAACCAATGCAAATCAGGGAGTATGACGGCGTCGATGCAAAGCAATTAGGCCAATCGTTTTTCGCCCGCTGGTTCTGCTGCATGAACAAGACCTGCAAAACTACCTTAGTGATGCCCTCCCGCTATAAAGTCGCGTAATCGCCCCGAACAAAGCAGGCGTCCAATTCCTCAACGGTCCACGGCGGCGGGAAGCGACGGGTTGTCATTTGCGGATTCGCAGCAAAGCCGTCGGGGGGTTTCACGACCGGCGGCTTTGCCTTGTCCCCCATACGTGCCGAGTGGGTATGCCGGTGCGCACACGGCGACGTTGGGTGTCGGACCAACACGGAGCGGTTCTCCACGGTCCGACTGAGACAAGCATACGCTCTCGCTGGCACCTCTCCTACCTATTCTCGCGTGTGAGCCGCGCGGATTCGAACGCCGCTAAGCACGATGATTGAATTGCTGATCGAACGCGGCGTCGATAAGGATTGATGCTTCCCATGCGTTTCCCAATCGCTGTTTTCTGGGAAGCAATATCAGACAAAAACCGCAGAAGTAATTGACAACAAACCTAAATTGCTACTGACAATTTTGGACGACTTCAGAATTTCTAACAGCGGGCGCTTACAGCGGCAACGCTGTGGGTGCGCCGGTTGGGGCTAACCGCGCAGACCCTGTTGGCGGACTTGTGCAATAATCTGCAACAATTGGGCCGTGAAACGCTCACTTGTCGGCTTGGCGGCGCCGGGCTAGGCGTGGCGGTAAAATCAAGGGGAATCCCGCATGGAACGGGTCAAAAGCGAGGATGTTATCGGCGCCAAGGGCCGGCCTTTCACCGGCGCCGAATATCTCGAAAGCTTGCGCGACGGCCGCGAGGTCTACGTCTATGGCGAGCGGGTTGAGGACGTCACCACGCATCCGGCATTTCGCAACGCCGCCCGCTCGATCGCGCGGCTTTACGACGCGCTGCACGACGAGCGCAAAAAGGAGCTGCTCACCTGCGAGACCGATACCGGTTCGGGCGGCTTTACCCACAGGTTTTTTCGCGCCGCGCGTTCGCGCGACGACCTGATCAAGCAGCGCGACGCCATCGCCCATTGGGCGCGCATGTCCTACGGCTGGATGGGGCGTTCGCCAGATTACAAGGCGTCGCTGATGAATACGCTCGGCGCCAATTACGATTTCTACGGACGGTTCGCGGACAACGCCAAGGCCTGGTACCGGCGGGCGCAAGAAAACGTGCTGTTCATGAACCACGCCATCGTCAATCCGCCGGTCGACCGCGCCAAGCCCGTCGATCAAGTGAAAGACGTGTTCATCACCATTCAAAAGGACACTGATGCCGGCATCTACGTGTCGGGCGCCAAAGTAGTCGCCACCTCGTCAGCGCTTACGCATTATAATTTTCTCGGCCAGAACGCGGCGGTGCCGCTGCACGACACCGATCTCGCCGTGATGTTCATCGCGCCGATGAACGCGCCCGGCGTAAAGCTTTTGTGCCGCGCCTCTTATGAAATGATGGCGAGCGTGATGGGATCGCCGTTCGATTATCCATTGTCGTCGCGTTTCGATGAAAACGACGCGATCTTCGTCTTCGACAATGTATTCATTCCGTGGGAAGACGTGCTCTTGTACCGCGATCTCGAAAGGTTGAAGATATTTTTTCCGCAATCCGGATTCCTCGCCGGCTATCAATTCCAGGGCTGCACACGGCTTGCGGTGAAGCTCGATTTTCTCGCCGGCGTCATCGTCAAGGCTCTGCATGCCGCTGGATCCGACGAATTTCGCGGCAATCAGGCTATGCTCGGCGAAGTCATTGCTTGGCGGAATCTGTTCTGGGCGCTGACCGACGCCATGGCCATGAATCCGACACCGTGGGTCAATGGCGCCGTCCTACCCAATTTGCAATCGGGATCGAGTTATCGCGTCTTCGCCGGCGATGCTTATGGGCGCGTGAAGGAAATCGTCGACAAGATCGTCGCTTCGTCGCTGATTTATTTGCCGTCGTCGACCAAGGATTTCAAAAATCCAACGATCGACAGCTATCTCGCACGCTACGTGCGCGGCTCCTATGGCATCGAGTACAAGGATCGCATCAAAGTGATGAAACTCTTATGGGACGCGATCGGCACGGAATTTGGCGGCCGGCATGAACTTTACGAGCGCAACTACGCCGGCAACCATGAGGACGTCCGCATCCAGGCGCTGTGGAATGCGCAAGGCTCCGGCACGCTGGAACAGATGATGGCGTTGGCCGACCAATGCATGTCGGAATACGACGAGAACGGCTGGACCGATCCGGCCTGGCTCGATCCGGATGACGTTGCCTATTCCGGACCGCCGCAAAAGGCGAGGGCGGCGGAGTAGGCGGATGAATGCTAGGCTGCATCGATGAGTTGGATCGACCAGCGTCCCGACGATGCAATGGACGGGGCCTTCACGGCCGTCGGCCCGGGTCCGATTACGAGCGTCGAGCCGCTCCTATTCCGCGAGGCCATGAGCCGGCTCGGCGCCGCGGTCCATGTCGTCACCACCGCGGGCATCGCCGGAAAGACGGGCTTTACCGCGACCGCGGTGTGCCCGGTCTCCGATCAGCCGGCGATGCTGCTCGTGTGTCTCAACCGGCGCAGCAACAGCGCCCCGTTGCTTGCCCAAAACGGCGTGTTCTGCGTCAACACATTGGGCGCCGCGGAAGAGAAGCTTGCCGACCTGTTCGCCGGACGAAGCGGGGTCCACCTGCACGAACGGTTTTCCGCCGGTGAGTGGATCACGTTAAAGACCGGTGCTCCGGTTCTGGCGTCCGCGGTCGTGTCGCTGGATTGCCGCACCATCGAGACCAAGGCGATGGCCTCGCACAATGTGGTATTCGGGGTCGTGGAGGCGGTGCGGATGGGGCAAAGCGGCCCGGCGTTGGTTTATCACGAAAGAGGTTACAAGCGGGTCTGAAAGCGGCTAGGCGGCGACTCGCAATTCGCACCTCGCCATTCGCTTTCAGGCGTAATGGGCTATGGTTGCCCCATGATTGGCGAGAACCGGTCATCGGCACTGCCGCTCTTCCATCTTTACGGCGATCCGCCGGACGATCAGGCATTCGACTTCATTCACATAGAGCGGATTGCGTCGCGCGCGGCGATACACGAATGGACCATTCGTGCCCATCGTCATCGCAATTTGTTTCAGATCCTGCTGATCGAGCGCGGCGGCGGCGACATGACTTTCGATGTGGCAAAACTCGCCTTCGCCGCACCAGCGGCGATTCTCATTCCGGCGGCGATCGCGCACGGCTTTCGTTTTGAGCCGAACGTCAGCGATGGCTGGGTGATCAGCTTCACCGAAGATGCCGCCGGGGCCCTTGGTGACCGCTCGGGGGAAGCGCTGAGCAGGCTGCGGTCGCTCGCAGCGGAGCCGGTCGTTCCGCTCGCCGATGACCTCGAGCGCGGACGCTTGTTTGCGCTGGCCGCGGAGTTGTTCGACGAACACAGTCTCGCTCGCGAAGGCTATCGGCTGGCGATGCGCGGCCTTCTGGTGCTGATCGCGGTTGCTGTAGCGCGGCTTGCGGCAAGCCGCGCGCGCAGCGGCAGTGTAACGCTGCGTCCGGCCGACGCGACCGTTGCACAATTGCGCGCGCTGCTCGATCAATTCTTCCGTAACGAAAGGCTCTTGGGATTCTATGCCGAAAAGCTCGACATGACGGTTGATCGCCTCAATGACCACGTCAAACATGCAACCGGCGTCACCGCCGGGCATCTCATTCGCCAGCGCGTGCTGAGCGAAGCCAAACGTCAGCTGGTTTTCACGACACAGCCGATCCACGACATCGCCAAGGAGTTGGCCTTCGCCGATCCGTCGCATTTCGCACGATTCTTCCGCAAGCAAACCGGTACGACGCCGCATGAGTTTCGCGAGCGGCGGGGAGGGTAATTTCGTCATGCCGGGGCTGAGGAGCCCAGAATGGCGCGCAGACTAATTCAACAAAAACTTCAACACCGTATCGGTATAGGCCTGCGGTCGCTCGATATTGGCGATGTGCGCCGCATCCAGCACCGCAATCTGTGCGATTGGGATGTGCTGGCAGATGAACTCGTTGCCGTCGACCGGAGTGGCCGGATCGTGCTTGCCGGCGATCACCAGCGTCGGTGCGTTGATTTTTGCCAAAAGCGGACGATGATCCATATCGCGGATCGCTTCGCAGCAACCGAGATAACCCTCCGGCTTGGTGGCGAGGAACATCTCGCGCATCCGCGTCATCGCCTGCGGATTACGTTCGCGGAAATCCTTGGTGAACCAGCGCTCCATATTGGCGTCGACGAGCGCGCCCAAGCCTTTTTCCCGCACGGTCTTGAGCCGACCCTCCCACAGTGCCTTGTCGGCGAAATATGAGGACGTGTTGGAGAGGACAAGCTTGTCGACGCGTGCCGGCGCGTTAGCGCCGAGCCATTGTCCGACCATGCCGCCCATCGACAGGCCGCACCAATTGATCTTGGCGATCTTAAGCGCGTCAAGGACGGCCAGCACATCGCGGCCGAGCCGCTCCATCGTATAGCGCCCCTTCGGCACGCTCGATTGGCCATGGCCGCGGCGATCGTAACGCACCAGACGAAAATATCGGCTCCACGCCGGCGCCTGGTCGTCCCACATGTGCAGATTGGTGCCGAGCGAATTCGACAGCATCAGCACCGGGCCGTTGTGCGGCCCTTCGACTTCGACGTGGATGATGCAACCGTCGTCGGTTTTGATGTCCGGCATTCCGTCCTCCCCATATTTACCGGACACGCTGCAGCTGCACCGCAGATCCGGGATCGTCACAGACTCTGAGTCTGTAAAGGTCCCCGTTCAGCAGCGCACCATTTCATGCTGCGCTGCGCCCGGGACACGTCCCGAACTTCTGTAGCACTCTTTTCACGAGCCGCGCGAGGCGCTAAGCGGATATATCAGCAAAGCCAAGCGGCGCGCGCGCAAGGAGTTCCTCAGATGGCGATGACCATGAACGGCGAATACGAGCTGCGGGTACCGCCGCAAACGGTTTGGGAAAAACTGAACGATCCGGCGATCTTGAAAACGTGCATTCCGGGTTGCGAACAATTGGACAAGACGTCGGACACTGAATTTCAGGCGGTCGCGACCGTCAAGATCGGGCCCGTCAAAGCGAAGTTCAAAGGCAAGGTCACGCTGTCCGATCTCGATCCGCCGAACGGCTACAAGATTTCCGGGCAGGGCGACGGCGGGGTCGCGGGATTTGCTAAAGGCGGAGCGACGGTGAAGCTCGCGCCAAAGAACGGCGGCACGCTTCTATCTTACAATGTCGATGCCCAGATCGGCGGCAAGCTGGCGCAACTCGGACAGCGCCTGGTCAACGGCGCGGCCAAGAAGGTTGCCGACGACTTTTTCGCGAACTTCGCGAATGCCGTTAATCCGAAGGCGGCGTAGCGACAACGGCTGGACCCCAGCGCAGAGCCAGCAACAATGCCAATGCGGACCTGTCGCACCAAAGTGATGGCCTGCCAAGCGTTCAACCCGCTTGACCGGCAGCAGGCTTGCGGTTCACAGTAATTTGGCGTTCCGGGCGCCAAAAATGCCAAAATCGGCCCGAATCCGCGCCCGAACGCCGCCGGCGGTCGCGTTCGGTGGCAAATCACGACGTTTTGACCCCAATTTCGAGGAGGGACCCTATGGCAGGCGAGACGGCAGCCGTGTCCATGACGGTGAACGGCAAGCCCATCACCGCCAATGTCGACGCGCGCACGCTACTAGTGCAGCTGCTGCGCGAACACTTGCGGCTTACCGGCACGCATGTCGGCTGTGACACATCGCAGTGCGGCGCTTGTGTCGTGCACGTCAACGGCAAGGCGATCAAATCCTGCACGGTTTTGGCGTTGCAGCTCGAAGGGGCCAATGTGCTCACGATCGAGGGACTGGCGGCACCCGACGGTCCGCTCCATCCGATGCAGGAAGCATTCCGCGAGAACCATGGTTTGCAGTGCGGCTTTTGCACGCCGGGCATGATCATGACTGCCGTCGACCTGGTCCGCCGCAAAGGCAATGACCTCGACGACCGCACCATCCGCGAGGAGCTTGAAGGCAATATTTGCCGCTGCACCGGCTATCACAACATCGTCAAAGCGATTGCCGCGGGCGCGCGCGCCATGCGTGGCGGCAGCACAACGAGCAAAGCCGCCGAATAGGGACGCGCAACCGCAGTCGCCGGGGAGGGCGAAGACCATGAGCGCGACCGGTATCGGCGCCGCGGTGCGCCGCAAAGAAGACCGCCGCTTCATCACCGGCACCGGCCACTATACCGACGATATCAACCGGCCAGGCCAAGCTTACGCTAATTTCCTCCGGTCGCCGCACGCGCACGCCACGATCAAATCGATCGACGCCACGGCTGCCGCCAAAATGCCAGGCGTGCTTGCAGTTCTCGCCGGCGCCGATCTCGCCGCCGACAAGATCGGCAATCTCATCTGCGGCTGGATGATCCACTCGAAAGACGGCTCGCCGATGAAAATGGCGCCGCACCCGGCGCTTGCGCTGGGCAAAGTTTGTCATGTCGGCGACCCGATCGCGGTGGTGGTCGCCGAGACACTGGCGCAGGCGCGCGATGCAGCAGAAAAAATCGCGGTCGACTACGCGGTGCTGCCGGCCGTCGCCGATCCGGCGGCGGCGCAGAAGTCTGGCGCGCCGCAAATTCATGACATCGCACCAAATAACACGATCTATCAGTGGCACCTGGGCGATGCGAGTGCCGTCGAGGCTGCATTCCGCACGGCCAAACATGTAACCAGGCTCGACATCGTCAACAACCGCCTAGTCCCGAACGCGATCGAGCCGCGCGCCGCGATCGGCGACTACGACGCCGGCACCGGTACTTTCACGTTATGGAATACGACACAAAATCCGCATGTCGCGCGGCTCGTCATTGCCGCCTTTGTCGGCATGGCGCCCGAGCACAAGCTGCGTGTCATCGCGCCGGATGTAGGCGGCGGCTTTGGTTCGAAGATCTTCATCTACCCGGAAGAGGTCGTCGCGCTGTGGGCGTCAAAGCGGGTCGGGCGTCCGGTGAAATGGGTGGCCGAGCGGTCGGAAGCGTTTGTCGCCGATGCGCATGGGCGCGATCACGTGACCCACGCCGAAATGGCGTTCGATGCCGAAGGCAAGATTCTCGGGCTGCGCGCCAAAACCATCGCCAATCTCGGCGCCTATATGTCGACATTCTCGTCGTCGGTGCCGACCTATCTCTACGCGACGCTGCTGTCGGGCCAGTACGAAATTCCGCAAATCTATTGCGAGGTCGATGCGGTCTACACCAATACCGTGCCGGTCGACGCTTATCGCGGCGCTGGACGTCCAGAAGCGACTTTTGTTGTTGAGCGCTTGGTCGAAGTCAGCGCCCGCGAATTAGGTCAAGACCCTGCGGAGCTGCGGCGCAAAAACTTCATCAGGATATTCCCGCATCAGACGCCGGTCATCATGGCCTACGACGCCGGCGACTATAACGCCTCGCTGAAAAAGGCGATGGAGCTTGCCGACTACAAAGGCTTTGGCAGGCGCAAGCGCGAATCCGCCCGCAATGGCAAGCTGCGCGGCATCGGGCTTTCGACCTATATCGAGGCTTGCGGCATCGCGCCGTCGCAAGCTGTCGGTTCGCTCGGCGCCGGCGTCGGCTTGTGGGAATCCGCCGAGGTGCGCGTCAATCCGACCGGCAGTGTTGAAATCCTGACCGGTTCTCATGCTCACGGCCAGGGTCATGAGACCACCTTTGCGCAGCTCGTCTCCGATCGGCTCGGTATTCCGATCGACAATATTTCAGTCGTGCACGGCGATACCGATAAGGTGCAGTTCGGCATGGGCACCTATGGCTCTCGCTCCGGCGCGGTCGGCATGTCGGCGCTTGCCAAGGCGCTCGACAAGATTGAAGCGAAGGCCAAGAAGGTCGCCGCCCATATGCTCGAAGCAGCCGAAGGTGACATCGAGTTCAAGGATGGAAAATTCAATGTCGCCGGCACCGACAAATCGGCGGCATGGGGCGACGTGGCGCTCAACGCCTATATCGCGCACAAATTCTCCGGCCAGGAACTTGAACCTGGATTGAAGGAAGGCGCCTTCTACGATCCGATCAATTTCACCTTCCCGGCCGGTTGTCACATCTGCGAAGTGGAAGTGGACCCGGAGACCGGTAATACCGAAATCGCGGCGTGGACTGCCGTCGACGATTTCGGCGTTATCGTCAATCCGATGATCGTCGAAGGCCAGGTCCACGGCGGCATCGCGCAAGGCGTGGGCCAGGCCTTGTGCGAGGGCGCGATCTACGACAAGGACGGTCAGCTCGTTACTGGTTCGTTCATGGACTATTGCATGCCGCGCGCTGATCATCTTCCGGCGCTCACGGTCGACACCACCGTGACGAAATGCCCGTCCAATCCGCTCGGGGTCAAAGGCTGCGGCGAAGCCGGCGCCATCGCCGCGCCCGCCGCGGTCATTAATGCGATCACAGACGCGATCGGCACCGAAGCGCTGGCGATGCCGGCGGCGCCGCAGACGGTGTGGGCGGCCCTGCAAATAGCGGATCGGATGCCAAAGGCGGCGTGAATGAATTTCTTCCCGCGTGCGGGGAGAAGCGGAGATTACACGGAGGACTTGCGATGTACGCTTTCACCTTTCATCGCCCGCAGACAGTGCGGCAGGCGGCCGGACTCTTGACCAAAAATCCGGATGCCAAGCTTCTCGCCGGCGGTCAGACGCTGTTGCCGACGATGAAATTGCGGCTCGCGGGGCCGCCGCAAATCATCGACATGTCGCTGATCGAAGGTATGTCGGGCATCGAGCTGAGCGGCCGCTCGCTCACCATCGGCGCCATGACGCGGCACAACGACGTCAATACCTCGCCGGTGGTGCAGCAGGCCATTCCGGTGCTCGCGAAGCTCGCCGGAATGATCGGCGATCCGGCGGTCCGGCACATGGGCACAATCGGCGGCTCGATCGCCAACAACGATCCCAACGCCGATTATCCGGCCGCTTGCCTTGGTCTCGGCGCCACTATCATCACCAATAAGCGACGCATCAAAGCCGACGACTTTTTCACCGGCATGTTCTCGACGGCGCTTGAGCCAACGGAAATCATTACCAAAGTGAGCTTCCCCATTCCGAAAAAAGCCGCCTATCAAAAATTCCGCAACCAGGCCTCGCGCTTCGCACTGGTCGGCGTCTTTGTCTCCAAGCGCGGCAGCGACATCCGGGTCGCGGTGACCGGCGCCGGCGCCAATGGCGTATTCCGTGTGCCGTCCTTCGAAGAGGCTTTGAAAAAGCGGTTCTCGCCGAAATCGCTGGAAGGCCTGAGTATCCCGGCCGACGGCATGAACAGCGATATCCATGGGAGTGCCGAATATCGCGCCCATCTGGTCGGCGTGCTGGCACGCCGCGCCGTGGCGGACGCCATAGGCAAGCCGATTGCCTGATCTGAAAGTACGAATTTACCAACCGTGATGCCCGGTCTTGCGCCGGGCATCTATGTCTTTACATGCCAGACAGACGTGGATTGCCGGGACAAGCCCGGCAACGACGGGCTAGATTGAGACGATGAACAGAACGTCCCCACGGCCGCTGCCTGCCTCGATCGATGCCACCGTCGATCTGTTAGCCGAAGCCGATTATCTCGCCGACCGCTCGCTGGGCACGGTCCTTTATCTCGCGCTCAAGATGGGCCGGCCGATTTTCCTCGAAGGCGAGGCTGGCGTCGGCAAGACCGAAATCGCCAAAGTGCTGTCGTCCACGCTCGGCCGGCGCCTGATCCGCCTGCAATGCTATGAAGGCCTCGACGTCGCCGCGGCGGTCTACGAGTGGAACTATGCGGCACAGATGATCGCGATCCGCGCCGCCGAGGCTGAAGGCGAGCATGACCGCGAGCGGCTCGAGCACGACGTTTTCTCCGAACGCTTTCTGATCAAGCGGCCGCTCTTGCAAGCGCTCGAACCGGATCCTAGCGGCGCCCCGGTCCTGCTCATCGACGAGATCGACCGCACCGATGAGGCGTTCGAAGCCTTTCTGCTCGAAGTGCTCGCGGATTTTCAGGTGACGATTCCAGAATTGGGCACCGTGAAAGCTGAGCACCCGCCGATCGTCGTCATCACCTCGAACCGCACGCGCGAAGTGCATGATGCGCTCAAGCGCCGCTGTCTTTATCACTGGGTCGGCTATCCGAACGCGGAGCGGGAATTGGCGATCGTGCGCGCCAAGGTGCCCGGTGTCGGCAAGCGGCTCTCGGAGCAGGTGGTGGGATTCGTGCAGGGCTTACGCAAACAGGATTTGTTCAAGGCGCCGGGCGTCGCCGAGACCCTCGACTGGGCCGGCGCGCTCACCGAGCTCGACGTCACCGCACTCGATCCGGCGACGGTGTCGGATACGCTCGGCGTACTGCTCAAATATCAGGACGATATCGCGCGTCTGGAAGGCTCGAAGGTCAAAGACCTGCTTGATCAGGTGAAGTCGGAGCTTAGGGCCGCGGAGTGAGTTATGTTGATTACGTGCTCCCGAATATTTGCAGTCGTCGTACGCGGGATTGACCCGCCCATCCATGCAGCGTTCCGGCCTCATGGATTGCCGGGTCAAGTCCGGCAATGACGATCGAAAATAAAACAGCAGGTGCAGATCAAGCCGGCCGGCTCGCCGAGAATATCGTTTACTTCGCACGCGCGTTGCGCGCGGCCGGTCTCCCGGTTGGTCCCGGCGCGGTGTTGGATGCGCTGGAAGCTTTAAAAGTGGCGGGCGTCGGCACGCGCGAAGATTTTTATTGGACGCTGCACGCCGTCTTCGTCAAACGCCACGAACATTCAGTCTTGTTCGATCAGGCCTTCCGCATCTTTTTCCGCCGCCGTGGCTACATCGATCAGCTTCTGGCGATGATGCTGCCGCAAGCGCCGGCGGCGCCGCAGGCGCCACAGGCCGGCGCCACCCGCGTTCACGAGGCCCTGTTCGCCGGTTTGGATAACAAGCTGAAGAAAGACCGCGAGGTCGAAGTTGACGCTCGCATGACCGTCTCCGACCGCGAGGTGTTGCAAAAGAAGGACTTCGCGCAAATGACCGCGGCGGAAATTGCCGCCGCCAAGGACGCGATGAAACGCCTAGTGCTGCCGTTCGCGGAATTACGCACGCGGCGTCTTACCCCGCATTTGCACGGTCATTTGATCGATATCCGCCGCACTTTGCGCGCCAGCATGAAAGGCGGCGGCGACTTCATCGACTTGCGCTTTATCGGTCCCAAGACGCGGCCGCCGCCGATCGTGGCGCTCCTCGATATTTCAGGCTCGATGAGCCAATATAGCCGTATCTTTCTGCATTTTCTGCACGCGCTGACAGATGCGCGAAAGCGCGTCAGCACGTTTTTGTTCGGCACGCGGCTCACCAATGTGACCCGCGCATTGCGTGAGCGCGATCCGGACGATGCGCTCGCCGCATGCTCGGCCGCGGTGCCCGACTGGTCCGGCGGTACGCGCATTGCTTCTTCACTGAGCGCGTTTAATAAACTCTGGGCGCGGCGGGTGTTGGCGCAAGGCGCAATCGTGCTCCTTATTACTGACGGCCTGGAGCGCGATGCCGACAACACGCTGTCCTTCGAAATGGATCGGTTGCACCGCTCGTGCCGGCGGCTGATCTGGCTTAACCCGCTGCTTCGCTTCGAGGGCTTCGAAGCACGCGCCCGTGGCATTAAAGCAATGTTGCCGTATGTGGACGAGATGCGTCCGATTCACAATTTGGAATCCATGGCGGGTTTGGTCGCGGCGCTCGCATATGGCGGCGACGCTACGGTCGATCCGAAACCCTGGCTGCGGAATGTGGCATGAGCCACTATATTGGCAATAATTCTACGCGACGAGAGGCTCGCTATGCACACAACCGATACCGACGTTCTCAAAGCCGCCGAAGACTGGCGCAAAAGCGGCCGTGAGGTCGCGGTTGCCACGGTCGTCGAGACCTGGGGCTCGGCGCCGCGTCCGGTCGGCTCGAACCTCGTCATCGATGGCGAGGGTAATTTCCTCGGCTCGGTATCCGGCGGTTGCGTCGAAGGCGCGGTCGTTACCGAGGCGCTCGACGTGATCGAAACTGGCAAGTCCAAAATGCTGGAATTCGGCGTTGCCGATGAAACCGCCTGGCAAGTCGGGTTGTCGTGTGGCGGCACGATCCGGGTGTTTGTGGAGAAAGTGGAATAACACTGACGACAGATGAAAGACGATGGAAGACAGACGGCTGAAGACACACGCAACCTGATCCGCTTATAACCTCCGTCCTCTGTGGTCCGTCGTCCGTCATCCGGACAGATCATGAAGCTCGACATCCTCACCGCACTCAATGCCGAACGCGCCGCCCGGCGCGCCGCAATCGTCGTCACCAATGTCGATAGCGGCATGCAACGTTTCGTCAAAGCCGCGGATATCGGCAAGGATACGCTGCGCGCCACGCTCGCCGAGCATTTGCGTACCGGCAAGAGCGGCATGGCAGAAACTGCGGAAGGTCGCGTCTTTCTCACTGTCTATGTGCCGGCGCCGCAGCTTGTGATCACCGGAGCGGTCCATATCAGCCAGGCCTTGGCGCCGATCGGTAAGCTGCTCGGCTATGACGTCACCATCGTCGATCCACGAACCGCCTTCGCTTCTTCAGAGCGCTTCCCGGATGTGAAGGTCATCGCTGAATGGCCGGATGAAGCACTGCCGCAGCTTAATGTCGATCGCTATACCGCCTTCGTGGCGCTGACGCATGATCCGAAGATCGACGATCCGGCGCTTCGCCACGCATTGTCGCGCGACTGTTTCTATATTGGCGCGCTGGGGTCACGGAAAACTCATGCCCGGCGCGTCGAACGGCTCAAGGCGCAAGGGTTGAGCGAAGCCGCCATCACGCGCATTCATGCGCCGATCGGGCTCGACATTGGCGCCGTGTCGCCTGCCGAAATCGCCGTCGCGATCATGGCGCAAATCACGGAGCGGCTGCATGAGGCCGCCGATGTCGAACCCGCAAGGACGCGTGCCGCTGCGCCGGCCGCGGCAACGGCCGGATCATGAAATTCGGTGCGGTCCCGCTCAAGGACGCGCTCGGCGCCACCGCCGTGCACACGATTCGCCAGGACGGGCTCGTGCTCAAAAAAGGTACGCCGATCGGCTCGGCGGAGGTCGCGGCGCTAAAGGCGGCGGGGATTAAGGAAATCGTCGTGGCGCGGCTCGAGCCAGGCGACGTTTCCGAAGATGTCGCCGCCGCCGAAATCGCCAAAGTAGTCGCGGGCGAGGGCGTCCACGTTGATCGCGCATTTACCGGTCGCGCCAATTTGTTTGCACAAATAGCCGGCGTTCTCGTTATCGACAAGGATGCGATCGATGGCCTCAATCGCATCGACGAGGCGATCACGTTCGCCACGCTGCCGGCCTTCAAACCAGTGGTCGCCGGCGAGATGATCGCCACCGTGAAAATCATTCCTTTTGCAGTGAGCGGTCAGGCCCGCGATGCTGCGCTCGCCAGCGTGAGCAGTCCGTTGTTACGGGTCGCGTCGTACCGTATTCGCAAGGTCGGCATAGTGTCGACGCTGTTACCGGGACTTGCCAGCAAGGTCATCGACAAAACCTTGAAGAACACCGCGGAGCGGCTGGCGCCGGCCGGTGCAGCAATTATCGCCGAGCGCCGCGTGCCGCACGACCGCGACGCGGTCGCGCGCGCCATCGATGAGGTACTCAAAGCCGGCGCCGAAATGGCAATCGTGTTTGGCGCTTCCGCAATCGCCGATCGCCGCGACGTCATTCCAGCAGCGCTTGAGGCGATCGGCGGCCGCGTCGAGCATTTCGGCATGCCGGTCGATCCCGGCAACCTGTTGATGATCGGCAGTGTCGGTGCAACGCCGGTGCTCGGCGCGCCGGGATGCGCGCGCAGCCCGAAAGAGAACGGCTTCGATTGGGTGCTGATGCGGCTCCTCGCCGGATTGCCCGTGCAGCGCGAGGATATTACCGGGCTTGGCGTCGGCGGCTTGCTGATGGAAATCGTCACCCGGCCGCAGCCGCGGGAAGAACCGCTGCACGCTCGCCGCTCAATCGCAGCGGTCGTTCTTGCCGCCGGACGATCAAGCCGCATGGGTGGGCCAAACAAACTCCTCGCCGAGATCACTGGCCGGCCGCTTGTTCGCATAGTCGCCGAAGCAGTGCTGGCATCGCGCGCTCGCCCGGTGATCATTGTCACCGGCCATCAACGCGAACGGGTCGAGGGCGTTCTCGCCGGATTGCCGGTCGAGTTCGTACACAATCCGAACTATGCCGACGGTCTCGGTACCTCGTTAAAGACAGGAATCGCGGCATTGCCCGCGAAGGTGGATGGCACGGTCGTCTGTCTCGGCGACATGCCGCAAGTGAATGCCGCCCTGATCGATCGACTTATCGATGCGATCGATCCGGATAAGGGAGCGCTGGTGGCGGTGCCGACCATCGACGCCAAGCGCGGCAATCCGGTGGTGTGGTCGCGCCGATTCTTTCCCGATCTAATGACCGTCGAAGGCGACGTCGGCGCGCGCCACCTGATCGGCCGTTACGGCGAAGCCGTTGTCGAAGTACCGGTGTCCGACACGGCCGTGCTCGCCGACATTGATACGCCGCAGGCGCTTGAGGCGCTCAAAGCGGAGCTCGAGAAGACATAAAACATCGTCATTTGCGCTGCGTCTGCGCCGCGATCTCCTGCACGATTTGCGACCATTTTTGTTGTTCGCTTTGAATCAAGGCCGACAATTCCGCAGGCGACATCATTCGATCGTCGCGACCAAGATCGGCAAGCTTTTTTCGAATTTCGGGATCGTGCATCGCTTTGATTGCGTCGGCATTGGCCTTGGCAACGACGTTGCCCGGCGTTCCCGGCGGCGCAACGAGCGTTTGCCAGCCAACCGATTCGAAGCCGGAAAGCGTTTCCGCGACGGTCGGTAGATTGGGCGTGTTCGCGATGCGATTAGCCGAGGCGACGGCGAGCGGCACCACGTTTCCGGCGTCGATTGCGCCGGCGAGGCCCGAATACGCTTCGAAAACCAAGCCCACCCGCTTGCCCATCATGTCATTAATGATCTGCGGCGTGCCGCCGGTATAGGGCACCATCAACAATTTGATGCCGGCCTGCCGCTGCAGCAGTTCGCCGGTCAGATGGGTGAGCCGGCCGATGCCGTTGACCCCGTAAGACAACTCGCCCGGCTTTTGCTTGGCGAGCGCGATCAAATCCGAAAGGGTTTTCACTCCAAGCCACGGCGCCGCTGCGATCAGCATCGGCGCGCCGCCGAGATAAGCAACCGGTGTGACATCGCGGGGAACCTGAATCGGCAGATTTTCCGCGGTTCCGGGAAGCGCGACGAACGCCGACAGCGCCATCACGCCAAACGTATAACCGTCGGGAGCGGCGGTTGCGGCGGAGCGCGCGGCGATGGCGCCGCCCGCGCCCGGCTGATTGACCACGACGGCTTGCTCGCTCCAGATTCGGCTCAAGCCTTCGGCAATGAGGCGCACCGGAACGTCGATGGCACTTCCGGGCGCTGAATCCGTAACGAACCGGACCGGACGGTTGGGGTAGTCCTGCGCTGGCGCAGACGAAATGGAGGCGGTGAACGCCGACAACAGCGGTAGCAAAGCGATGGCTATCCGGCACCTTGATGCGTGCATTAATGGCCCCAAATAGTCTGAGAGTGAGCTTGCGATCCGCTTCATGCGGCGTTGCGCGATCCCTAACCTCTATCGCGGAATGGATGGCGAGGAAATGCCGGGCTGTGCATCACATACGAGGACATGAATAGCCCGATCAAAGCGCGGACCTGAGCGGCGCGGCGGGGCAGGTCTGCAAGAACCGAGTAGGCGAGCCGTTGCCGTCCACGCTATAGCTTTGAGTGCATTGGGCCAGGAAATTGCGATGAGCCTCTCAACCACGGCTGATCTGGACCGCTCCACCGAAAGAGCGCGGCGGCTCGGCATCGGCTTTCTAAACTGGGCGCACGCGCTCGATCATTTCGTTATTTTAATCTATCCCACCGTCGTCATCGAGCTTGCGGCCGTTTACGACCGTTCCTATGCGACTTTGATCGCGCTTTCGACCGCCTCCTTTGTCGCTTTTGGCTTGTTCTCACTGCCGGCCGGGTGGCTTGGCGATCACTGGAGCCGGCGCAATTTAATGATCGCCTTCTATTTCGGCTGCGGCATATCCCTGGTCGCGGCGGCATTCGCGCCGTCCTTGACGATGCTAGCAACTGCGCTGTTCTCGCTCGGCATGTTTGCCGCCATCTATCATCCGGTCGGCACCGCCATGATTATCGAGCAGGCTAAAGAGCGCGGCCGTACGCTCGCCTTCAACGGCGTCTGCGGCAATTTGGGCGTATCGCTTGCGGCCGGAATCACCGCGGCGCTGACCGCCATATTGTCCTGGCGTGGCGCATTTCTTGTCCCCGGCATCGTCTGCATCGCCACTGGTGCGATTTATTGTTGGCTCGGCCCGCCCGAGCGGCGTCACGCCGCCGCGCGCTCGCGCGCGCCGGACGTTTTGCTGTCACCCACGATTGCGGCCATCATTGCTGTACTGTTCGTCATTGTCGCGCTGAGCGCCGGCTTGGTGTTCAACACGATCTCGGTCGCGCTGCCAAAAATTGTCGACGATCGGGTAGGCACCGGCATTTCGCTGATGCTGGTCGGCGGCTTGACGACCGCGGTTTTTCTGTGCGGCGCAATCGCTCAGATTACCGTCGGCCGCCTCGTCGAGCGTATTCCGCCGCACATCTTGTTCGCTGCGATTGCGATCATGCAATTCAGCGGCGTGGTCTGGTCGGCTTACGCCAGCGGAGCGACGCTGCTCGTCGCACTCGCCTTTACCATGGCGGCAATCTACGGCCAGATCACCGTTAACGATCTGCTCATTGCGCGCTATACCGCGGATGCGTGGCGCGGACGCGTCTACGCGGTGCGCTATTTCATCACCTTTATGGTTTCCGGCGCAGCGGTGTCGATGATTGCGGTGCTCTATGGCCGCGGCGGCTTTGGCCTTGTGCTCGGCGTTACGGCAGTTGTCGCCATGGGTTTCCTTATCGCCGCCATCGCGATTGCAATTTTCGCCAACGGCGTGGAGAGGGCGAGATTGCCGCAGCCGGCGGAGTAGGCCGCGCGGCGGGCGCTGCGGTGATCAATCACGTGCCCTTGACCATGTTATCTCCACGGCCATGGATAGGCGCCGGCCGGCTGCGCGATTCGTCGTTGCTGCGCATAGCCGGGCCAATGCGGATTCGCTGAGCAGGATCCGCCGTTGCCCTGGATCTCGACTCGTCAAGCGTTCGAACCCGGCATGGCGGCCGGCGTGGCCACAGAGCAACACAGGCCGGAAATCTTCGAGATGTTCGGTGATCTGCGGAATTTTACGGCCTCTTGGTGGTCGTGAACTATAAGTTCTGGTGACCGCTGGCCTGACCGCCGCGCATATGTTGGCTGACGCACTGCCGTGTGTCCAGTCATGTGCGGGCTGGCGCATTTACCCTAGGCTCGCCAATGGCGAGCCACGGTGGACGAAGAACGAGCGGGCAACGGGAGGGGGCGGTGCAGTCATAAGGACCCCCCTTGTGGGGCGATCCGTGGAAGCGGATCGGAAGGGGGGTGGTGTATGTTGCCGAGTCGCCCCCCTTCCATATCCTCGCCTGCAAGCTTGTACTCGGGCGCGTGCAAGCGCGACCCGGGTGCGGGAAAGTGTTTTAGAGCACCGCGCGGCGTCTGCGCGTTCTCATTTACGCCGCCGTTCGCGCGGCCAGCGCCATGCCGATCATTGCGACTCCCCCGAACAACAGGTTGATACCGACCAGCAAGCCCAGCGCCCAGGTCGCCGTTTCCGGCAGGCCCGCAAAAATGATGCCGGCAAGAATGAGATCGACAATGCCGCTAGCCAGCATCCAGCCCCAACGGCCAGAAAGCTGGGCGCGATGCTCGAACGCGTACATCAGCGTGACGATGCCCTCGACCAGGAAGAACGCGATCAGCAGCAGCGTAAGCGACACCGTCCCGCTGATTGGCCAGAGGATCAGCACGATTCCCGCCGCGATCCCGACCACGCCCGAGAGCAATGACCACCAGAAGCCTGGTGCGTTGCGCATCCAGAACGTCGTGATCAGTCCGACCACGCCGCTGATCAGGAATAGCCAGCCGATAAACAGTGTGAACGCCAGCGTTGCAATCACCGGCACAATGATGGCGGCGGCGCCAAGAACGAGAAGAATAATACCTTCGACCAGAAACAGCACCCAGTGCTCATGAATAGTGCTGACGACCGCGCGCCGCATTTGATCGCTTGGTTCCTGCTGGTAGATTGTCATAATCCGCTCCTCTGATAATGGCTGGTTCTGCCCCGCGCGATCGGCGCGGCATTGGAACGATCTGCAAGCGGTAGTGTTACACAAAAGCGCTTCGCATAAGGTAGCCATTTTTACGGAGCCGGTGATCTTGCATTGGCGCAGTGATGCACTTACGTAACATTAGTGACGTGAGCAGCGGCTCCGTCACGGGACGGCCACGATGACGATGGGCGACGCCGGATGTACGCGCGCCTCTTCGTTCGTGGCCGTTAGCATTTCGGATGTCAGATGTCAGACGACGGATATTGGAGTTCCTCTGATCTCTGACATCTGATCTCTATCGTCTCGCTTTGCTCTACTTGCCCACCGCCTCAACCAGCGCCATCGCGCCCGCCGGCGCGCGGATTTTGCCCTCATGAATCACATAAGCGAATACTTCGCGGGGTGTCTCGTCCCGTCGTGGCGCACCCACGCGCGGCAAATCGGCGGGATCCTTGCCTTCAGCCCAGGCGCGCAGTCGACGCGCCCAGGCCTCGATCTCTTTCGTCGGATAGGCGGTCGCTGTCGTGTCCTTGCCGCGTTGCAGCCGCGCATAAATGAACTTGCCGGTCGCATCGGCAATGTTGGGATATTTCACGTGGTCGGTGTAAACGACCGGCATGCCAAATTT
>Ga0310916_10000032_pt1 | contig 53703 bp, 47 predicted proteins | sample GREbulkMGLF176_FD_203444 | JGI IMG/M metagenome (GOLD analysis project Ga0310916, IMG submission 203444) | Lab enrichment of tropical soil microbial communities from Luquillo Experimental Forest, Puerto Rico - GRE.bulkMG.LF176 | ecosystem: Environmental > Terrestrial > Soil > Tropical forest >...
GCCGCGGTCGGATTTTTCGGCGGTGCCAACTGGGCACCCAACCTCGATAACCCGCAAAACAAGAAATTCGTTACCGACTACGAGAAGGAGTACAACGCGGTTCCGGCGACCTATGCCTTCCAGGCCTACGATGCGGCTTTGCTCATCGATGGTGCGCTAAAGCTTACCAAGGGAAATACCTCGGATAAGGACGCGCTGCGTGCAGCGTTGATGAAGGCGAACTTCACGTCGCTGCGTGGTCCCTTCAAGTTCAACACCAATCACTATCCGATCCAGGATTTCTATCAGGTGAAGGTGGCGCAACGGGCCGACGGCAAGTTTGAAACTCAGATCGATAAAAAGGTGTTTGCCGGATACTCCGATCCATACGCCAAAGACTGTCCGATGAAATAAGGAAAGGGGCCGGACTAGTGCAATGTCCACGGGGCTCGTTGTCGTCCAGATTCTGAACGGGCTCCAGTTCGGCGTCCTGCTCTTCCTGATCGCGGCCGGGCTCACGCTCGTGTTTGGGGTGATGGACTTCATCAACCTCGCGCACGGCGTCCAGTACATGCTGGGCGCCTATCTCGCTGTCGCCTTCTATGCACTGACCGGCAATTTCCTGGTTGCCTTGGTCCTGGCTCTAGCGGCGGCTCTGGTTTTCGGACTGCTGCTCGAATTCCTGATCTTCCGCCATCTCTATGACCGCGATCACCTTGAGCAGGTGATCGCAACTTTCGGCATCATCATTTTTCTCAATCAGGCGGTGAAAACAGTTTGGGGGGCCGCGCCGCTGACGCTGCCGATCCCCGAGTTCTTTTCTGGGTCGATCGTTTTGATGCCAGGCCTGCTCTACCCCGTCTGGCGGCTGGTCATTATCGGTTCCGGTTTGGCTATCGGTCTGCTCCTTTACATTTTGGTGGGACACACCCGAGTCGGCATGCTGGTCCGTGCGGGCGCCACGAACGCCCGAATGGTGTCGGCGCTCGGTGTCGATATTCACCGGCTTTTCATGATCGTATTTGGCTTCGGAACGATGCTAGCTGCGTTCGCGGGCGCAATGATCGCGCCGATCCTTTCAGTTGAGCCAGGCATGGGCGATAGCGTCCTGATCCTTGCCTTCGTCGTCATTGTAATCGGCGGCATTGGGTCCATGCGCGGCGCATTCCTGGCTGCGCTGCTGATAGGACTCGTCGACACGCTAGGGCGCTCATTCGCCATCGATATCCTGCGGCTGGTGATGCCACCCTCACCGGCCCGCACCGTCGGGCCGGCCATCGCATCAATGCTGATTTATGTACTGATGGCGCTGGTGCTGTACTTCCGGCCGTCCGGCTTGTTTCCAGCGCGAGGCCGCGGATGAACCGGGGGCTTACCGCTTCCAATACCGTGTCCTTACCGCAAGACGATCGCGTTGGCGGATTGCCTGCAGCCATTTTCCTGTTGCTTGCATTGGTTCCGTTCGCCGCGGGATTTGGTCCGGAAAGCTACGTGCTCGGTCTTTTTACCCGCGTGATGGTCTTTGCAATCGCCGCACTCGCACTCGATTTCATCTGTGGCTATGGCGGGCTGGTCTCGTTCGGACATGCGGCCTTTGTCGGCATTGGAGCCTACGCGGTCGGAATTTTAGGCGCGCACGGCATTACGGACATGCTTGTGTCTCTCCCATCAGCGCTTCTGGCGAGCGCGATTTTTGCTTACCTGACCGGAAACGTGTGTCTGCGCACCAGGAGTGTCTATTTCATTATGATCACGCTCGCCTTCGGGCAGATGGCGTATTTTATTGCTGGATCACTTGCGCCGTACGGCGGCGATGACGGCCTCACCATCCGGCTGCGCAGTACGCTCTTTGGTTTCGCCATCCTGCAAAACGATCGCTCATTCTACTATTTCGTCCTTCTCGCTCTGCTCGCGGCCTATTTGCTGTTCCGTGCCATCGTCTACTCGCGCTTCGGGCGCGTGTTTCGCGGTGCGCGTGAGAATCCGACACGAATGTCCACTCTTGGGTTCGATGTTTTTCGGTTTCAGCGGGTCGGATACGTGATCGCGGGGGCCGTTGGTGGTCTATCCGGATTCCTCCTCGCCAATGCGACGCAGTTCGTAAGCCCGGCTTTTATGTCGTGGCAGCGCTCCGGTGAGCTGATCATCATGATCCTGCTTGGCGGGCTCGGCACTCTGCACGGCGCCATCATCGGCGCGGCAGCCTATCTCCTGATCGAGGAGGCATTGGGTGGAATCACCGAGCAGTGGAAGCTGATTTTTGGCCCGCTACTGGTTCTCATCGTACTGTTTGCGCGTGGTGGACTGCTCGGCCTTGCCGACAAAATTCGTGGGAGGCTTGGCCGTGCCTGACCCGGTACTTCAACTTGACGACCTACACAAAAACTTCGGCGGCCTCGTCGTGACGGATGGTGTGACCCTCGACATCGGCGCAGGAGAGCTGCATGCGGTCATCGGACCGAACGGCGCCGGCAAAACCACGCTCATAAACCAGATTTCTGGCCTGCTCGCACCTACGGCCGGGACCATCAGATTCGACGGGGTCGACGTCACCGCACTGCCGGTCGACAAGCGCGCGCAGCTCGGGCTGGCCCGATCTTTTCAGATCACCTCGGTGCTTCCCCGATTTTCCGCACTGGAAAATGTGGCCTTGGCTGTGCAGGCGCGCGGTCAAACGAGTTATCGCTTTTTTGGTCGTGCGGATCGCGAACGGACGGTCAACGACACGGCAAGCGCCGCCCTTGGGGAAGTGGGATTGACCGACCGCGGACAGACACTCGCGGCTCATCTTTCACACGGCGAGAAACGGGCGCTTGAACTTGCAATCGCCATCGCCATGCAGCCGAAGCTGCTGTTGCTCGACGAGCCAATGGCCGGCACTGGACACGAGGAAAGTGCACGTCTTGTCGATGTTCTGAAACGATTGAAGGGTCGCTTTTCGATGCTGCTGGTCGAGCACGACATGGCCGCGGTATTTGCACTGGCTGACCGAATTTCCGTTCTGACCTACGGCCGTATCCTGGCTAGCGGCCAGCCTGACGCTGTGCGCGCGGATCCGAAGGTGGTAGCCGCCTATCTCGGCGAGGAGATGGAGTAGTCATGCTTTCGGTCGAACGGCTCGCAGCATCTTACGGACCGGCACAGGTCTTGTTCGACATAAGCTTTTCGGTTGCCGAAGGTGAGGTTGTGACGCTGATCGGCCGTAACGGCATGGGCAAGACAACCACTATTTTCGCACTCATGGGCTTACTGCCCCCCGAAGATGGCAAAGCCACGTTCGACGGGCTCTCCCTTATAGGTCTGCCGCCGTTTCGTATCGCCCAAGCGGGATTGGGGCTCGTGCCAGAAGGCCGTCAGATCTTTCCGACGCTGACGGTCGAGGAAAATCTCGTCGCCACAGGAGCGACACGCACGGGGGCTAAACAATGGACCCTGGACCGCGTCTATGGCTTTTTCCCCGCGCTCTCCGAGCGGCGCAACCACATGGGCAATGAATTGTCCGGGGGCGAACAGCAGATGCTGGCGATCGGACGCGCGTTGATGACCAATCCAAAACTCCTGATCCTTGACGAGGCAACGGAAGGTCTCGCGCCGAAAATCAGGACGGAGATCTGGCAATGCCTCAAGCGACTTAAACAGAAGGGCCAGTCGATCCTGATTGTCGACAAGCACCTCGAGGCCCTATTGCGTTTTGCCGACCGGCATGTCGTGATCGAAAAAGGCCACGTGGTCTGGACTGGTACGTCTGCAGCGCTTGCCGCCGATCCCAGCATCCGCCAGCGCTATCTTCAGGTGTGAGCCGCGTGACTGGGAAAATGTTCGGCGTGCCAATCCGCTTCGAGATTCGGATTGATCTTGCCATCAATCAGAAAAACGCCGGGCGCCCCTTCCCCGACCCAGGCTTGTACCGCATGCAGGTCAGCGAGCGTCCGCACCGTCGCTGCCCTCGCGCCGTAACCGCGCGCGATCGCAGCGAAATCCGTTTCCGGAAATTGAACGATGTCGATCGAATAGCCCTGCCGGCGAAAGAAGTGCACCTCGGCGGCGTATGAGCTGTCGTTATAGATGAGTATGCACATTCGAAGGCCGAGACGAATTGCCGTTTCAAGATCGGCAATCGACATCATGAACCCGCCATCGCCTGCGCCGAGTACTGCGAGCTTGCCGGGATTTGCGACAGCCAGACCAATGGCGGACGCGAGCCCGAGTCCCACCGATTGGAATGAATGACTGAGGCACGACGCTTTTGGATTGGGGACGCGCAGATAGCGCGGAACCCAACCACAGAAATGCCCGGAGTCGGAAGCGACCACGCGATCCCTGGGTAGGATATCGTCCAGCGCCTTGCTCAGCGTCCGAGGATCAATGAACTGCGCGCTCGACTCATCGGGATAAGGGCTGTGATGATTGTCGCCCGACCGGATGCGCTCACGCGTGCGATCGTTGCGGCGGCCTGACAGAGCGCCCGCCGCGCCCTTCTGTCCAAGCTCGGCCAGCAAGGCTTCAGCCGTGGTTTTTGCGTCTCCGAGCACAACAAATTGCACCGGCATCTGGTAACCCAGCTTTGGCGCTTCAATATCGATCTGCGCGACTGTTGCGCCGCGCGCGATCAGTTTGCCCTTTTTGGTGGTCCATTGGGTAAAGCTCACTCCAAATCCAAGGATAAAATCGCTTTCGGAAATCAGTTCGTCCGCGACAGGTGAGGAAAAACCGCCGCTGATACCAACCGACCATGGACTTTCCGCGAAAAGGCCGTGGCCGCAGATCGACGTCGCCAACAGCGCACCCAGGCGGTCTGCCAGCGCGACCAGAGCATCTTCGGCGTCGGACAACACGGCACCGCGCCCAGCCAAGATAAGCGGACGCTTCGCGCGCGATAAGGCCTCCGCAAGTCTACGCACGTCCGTCTGGTCTGGCTGTACGCGCCCCGGCACAGGCGTCAGTTCAAGCGGTGCGTTCGCGCCATCCAATCTCGCATCCTGTACGTCGAGCGGCAGACTCAGCACGACGGTTTGTCGATCGCGCATGGCCCGCGTCACGGCGCGCAGCAGGTCGCCTCGAGCGGACTGTGGGGTGTAAGTCCGTTCTGAAATGGCGCCGACTGATCTTACGAGTTCGGACTGATCGAAATAGAAGTTCGATTTAACGTTGCCAGTCGGGACATCTCCCGCCAGGACCAGCAGAGGCGTACGACTTTTTGCGGCTTCGGCAATTCCGGTGATTGCGTTGCTGAGGCCAGGCCCGGAATGCACGCTTACAAGCGTCAGCTCACCGGTCGCCTTGGCGTACGCGTCGCCCATGCTCGCCGCGTTCCCTTCATGCCGCGCGGAAATTAGTTCAACGCCGGCCTGAACGAGTCCGTGCGAAATCTTGAAATTTGCGGTGCCGAGCAATCCGAAGCAGCGGCGCGCGCCGAGCGCTGCAAGATCCTTTGCCAGGACTTCCGCGACAGTGGAATCGTTACTCAAAGCACACCAACAGGCTTGTTTTGACTCTCTAACCTACTCATAACAATATAGGAAATACATGACAAACGACCGAGCGTCGAACTCGGCGAGGGGAGGAAAATAATGCGCGGAAAATTTCCGCTGTGTTTAGTTGCGACAATTCTTGTTTGTTCGTCGGCTTATGCGCAGGAAGTTACTCTTCGCGCTGTTACAGCATTTGCTGAAAAAACAACTTACTCTCGCGGATTCGAAACGTTCATTGAGCGCGTCAATGCGGATGGCAAGGGAATAATTCAAATCAACTACATCGGCGGGCCGAAGGCGATGCCACCCTTCGAGGTCGGCAATGCACTCAAGACCGGCGTCGTCGACGTCGCCAATACAACCGGCGCTTTCACGACCAACGTCATGCCCGAATCCGACGCGTGGAAGCTCACCGAACGTCCAATGTCCGAGCTTCGCAAAAACGGCGGCTATGACTACATGGCCAAGCTCTACGCGGAGAAAATGAATGCCATTTTCCTTGCGCGTCTGGTCGATAACAATCCGTTTCACCTCTACCTGAACAAGCCCATAACCGGCCCTGACCTGACGGGTTTGAAAATTCGCATTACACCGGTCTATCGCGACTTCTTCCAGGCCCTCGGCGCTACTGTCGTGCAAACTCCGCCAGGGGAAGTCTACACATCGCTCGAACGCGGCGTTGTCGATGGATATGGCTGGCCCATCACCGGGATTTTCGACCTTGGCTGGCATGAGAAGACAAAATACCGCGTTGATCCCGGGTTCTACACCGCCGAAGTCTCGGTTCTCGTCAACAAGACGACATGGGACAAGCTCACCGATGCTCAACGGGCTGTGCTGAGCAAAGCGGCCGAGCGCGGTGAAGCGGAGGCTGTGAGCGAGTTCACCGCGGAGAATGCAAAAGATATAAAAAGACAGGCTGAGGCCGGTATCCAGACCATCAAGTTTGAAGGTGCAACGGCCGAAACCTTTCGTACGAAAGCTTATCAGGCTGGCTGGGAAGGCATAATCAAGCAGAGCCCCGAGCACGGGCCCAAGCTCAGGGAATTCTTCTCGAAGAAGTAATCGTTGCCCGCTTAGGTGATTTCCGGCATGGCGCGACTGTCCGAATGGTATGGGCGCTTGCTGGACGCGCTTGTTATCGCGGCGTGTCTCCTGCTGCTTCTCATGACCGTGATGATCGGCGCGGATGTCGTTTCGCGCAACATTGGTGGAGGCGGCATCCCGGTGAGCAATGAACTCTCCGAGGACATTCTCTACCTGATGACCCTGCTGGTCGCGCCTTGGCTGCTGCGCCAGGGCCAGCACATTCGTGTCGATATTATCCTTCGCGCCCTTCCCGTTCGGATCGCGTGGATACTGGAATGGGTTGGAGACATTATCGGGCTATTCTGCTGTCTCTACTTCGTCTGGTACGGCTACCTCATCACCAAGGCCAGCTACTTGGCCGGATCAGTTAACATCAAGACTCTCATCACGCCGGAATGGTGGACGCTCGCGCCCCTGCCTGTTGGATTTGTTCTTCTTGCGATCGAATTCATTTTTCGCATGTACCGACTATCCGTGGCCGAGATCGGCTTGCGGGACGACGCGGTTTCGGCAGCCTGAATGCTTGGTGTCGCGGGAGACGTAGCGTGATCATGACCTGGCAGATGGCCTCGCTTCTCCTTCTGGGAGGTTCGACTGTCCTGCTGTTCGCCGGCATGCCGGTTGCGATATCATTCATTGCGATCAACCTGATCGGCGCTTTCCTGTTTCTCGGCGGCGATGCTGGTCTTCACCAGGTCGCGCGCAACAGTGTCTCCGCGGCAATTAATTTCTCACTCACTCCAATCCCGCTGTTCATCCTGATGGGCGAGGTCCTATTTCATACCGGACTCGCGCTGAAAGTCATCGATGGCGTCGAGCGTTTGATAAGGCAGGTGCCCGGACGACTCGCCGTGGTCGCCGTCGTCGCGGGAACGATTTTCTCCGCCATATCAGGATCGACGATTGCGACCACAGCGATGCTGGGTTCGTTGATGCTGCCGGTGATGCTGTCGCGTGGATACAACCCGGTACTGGCGACAGGCCCGATCATGGCGATCGGAGCGGTCGATATGCTCATTCCACCGTCGGCCCTAACGGTGCTGCTTGGCAGTCTTTCCGGAATTTCGATCTCAAAGCTGTTGATCGGCGGTGTCGTACCCGGCCTGATGTTGAGCATCGCATTTGTCGGTTACATCATTGTTCGGGTTATGACCCGACCCGATCTCGCACCCGCAACACCAATCGAAAGCAAATCGGGTTGGGATCGTTACGAATTGCTCTTTCTTTACGTCTTGCCGCTCGCGTCAATCTTTGTCGTTGTCATTGGCGCGATGTCGGCGGGCATTGCCACGCCGACGGAATCGGCCGCATTGGGTGCACTCGCAACAATGGCTCTCGCGGCCGCCTATCGTGTTTTGAATTTCGAAAACCTGATGAGGGCCCTGCGTGGCACAGTCGCAATCTCGGGTATGATCCTTTTCATTATCTTGGGCGCAATCACGTTTTCACAAATCCTCAGTTTTTCCGGAGCGACGCAGGGCATCGTTTCCACCATTCTAGGACAGGGATTGTCGAAAATGGCAATCATCGCCGGGATGATGTTGCTGTTGATATTTCTTGGAATTTTCGTCGATCAGGTCAGCATGATGTTGATTACCCTGCCCGTATTCATGCCGATCGTTCAGCGGCTGGAAATCGATCTGATCTGGTTCGGGGTACTTTATCTGATCTGCATGCAGCTCGGGCTGCTCCTTCCTCCGCACGGCCTTTTGCTTATGACAATGAAGGGAGTGGCTCCGCCGGAGGTGACGATGGCTCATATCTTTCGGGCGGTCGTGCCTTATATCACAATGAGCCTTCTGCTTCTGCTGATCATCATTTCGTTTCCGGCAATTGCAACCTGGCTACCGAACATTCTCGGTTGATCCGCGATAGCTTGCCTCTACCTTCGCAGATACTTGCCGCGGGCTGGTCCGACGACATTTCCGTTGTCGTAGACGAGAGTGCCGCGCAGAAAAGTGCTCTTCACCCGCCCGGTAAGTTCAGCGCCTTCGAACGGCGAGTAGCCTTGCACGGATTCGGATTCGGTGGCACGCACGACGAAACTCTCGTGCGGATCAACGATAGCGATATCGGCGTCATAGCCCGGCGCGATATCACCTTTGCTCGGCAACCCAAAACGCTGTGCGGGCTTCCAGCTCAGAAGCTCGGCCATATGATTGTACGACATCCCGCGCTTGCTACCCTCGCTCAGGACGCCTGACAGAAGATATTCGGTGCCACCGAATCCCGATTTCGCCAACCAGATGTTGGTCGGGTCGTCTTTCGACCACTTCTGCTCGGCGGAGCAGCAGGCATGATCGCTGACGATCCAATCGATCTTGCGATCGAGCACCGCTTGCCACAGGGCCTCGACATCCTCGCGCGGACGGATCGGGGGATTGACCTTGGCGTGAACCGCGCATTTGCAATCGGTATCCAAAAGAAGGTGGCCGACCGTCACTTCGCGACGGAAGGCAATGTGCGGAAAGACCTGCTGCATTGTCCACGCAGCATCCACGGCCTTGCGCGAGCTCAGGTGCAGCAGGTTGATATTCAGACAGTTGGTTTCGTTTGCCAGATAGGAAGCAATCCAGATGGCAAGACCCTCTGAATGCGGAGGCCGCGCCGCGCTGTAGGCGTGCAAACCGGTCAGCTTGCCTTCGCGCTCCACGATCTTCGTATAGGCATTGAGAATCTCCGCCAGTTCGCAATGCAAACTGACGCTGATATGGGCGGCCTGACCCGCAAACTTGTCCATCAGACGCTGGGCGGAACGCATGATAAATTCGAAATGGGCGATGTCGTAGCGCTCGTCAGGACCGATCATCAGGAAATCATTTTGCTGCGACGAACGCCCGTGCAGTCCATATCCTCCATAGAACATGAAGATCTTGAAGGACGTCACACCGTGTTCGGTGATGAGTGATTCCATCTCGTCGATGTGTCCAGATTCGATCGGCGCGATATGGAAACCGTAATCGACCCAAAACCTCCCCTCCGACTGTCTGAAGACCTCGGGCATGAACTCGCGATATGGACCACCGCGATTGAGGTAGTAGTGTCCCGTCCGCAGGTAATTCAGGCTTGAGGTGACGCCCCCCATTGCGGCCGCTTTGCTCTCGGAAACCGCATCCTGGGCGAGCGGCGCGTAGATGCCGATGTGCATGTGCGCATCGACGCATCCCGGAAACGCGAGACGGTTCTTCGCATCAAACACTTCCTTGGTCTGCTCAGCCTGAATCTCCGGCGCGAGCCGGGCGATCTTTCCGTCCTTGATCGCAATATCGAGGCAATCGACCGACGTCTTGTTAGGGCGAACGACGCGGGTATTCTTAATGACGGTGTCGAAAACCTTGTTCATGCTCAATTCCTGGCTAGTTTGGCGTCGCGCCGGATGATTTCACCAGTAGCGCCCATGCACGGAGCGCGGGTATCGACAACGAAAGAACAACAGTCGCAGCAAAGAAAAGACAAGCGCTACGCGACTTCACTTGTTGTCGCCCTTCTTGGTATTCGCTTCGTATTGCTTGCCGAGCGCGATCATTTCCGGCGTCCCGATCAATTCATTGAGCGCCGTAAAATCGTACATGCGGTCCTGGAAGGGTTCCGACGTACCCTTGGCGGCCAGCACGGCGTAAAATTCGTCCGCGGCGCGCGCCAATACACGCACGATAGCGCCAGGAAAAATCACCAGCGAAAAGCCGATCGCCTCAAGCTCACTGGCATTGAGCGGAGGCGTTTTCCCGCCCTCCACCATGTTCGCCATCAGCGGCACGTCGCTGATCGCAGATGGAATGCGTTGCAGCTCTGCGCGCGTTTTCGGCGCTTCGATAAACAATATGTCTGCACCCGCATCACGGTAACTGATGGCCCGCGCAACGGCGCGATCGAAGCCCTCGACCGCTACAGCATCGGTTCGGGCAATCACCAGAGTTTCGCGCGAGCGTCTTGCATCGAGGGCTGCCTTGATTTTCCCGATCATTTCTTCCGGAGGTATGAGCGTTTTGTTGTCGAGGTGCCCACAACGCTTGGGGAATGCCTGATCCTCGAGCTGAATCGCCCTTGCACCGGCGCGCTCGAACAAACGCATCGTCCGTCCAACGTTGAGCGCGTTGCCGTATCCTGTATCGGCATCAACAACAAGATCGGCGCGAACACGATCGCTGATCAAGGAAATGGCGTCGGCAACTTCGTTCATCGCCACAAGGCCGATATCGGGTCGCCCAAGCCGAGTGTAGGCGATGGCCGCCCCGGAAACATAGAGAGTCGAAAACCCGGCGCGTTCGGCCAGATGCGCGGTGAGCGCGTCGTAGATACCCGGCGCTACGACGACGGGTTTGCGCGTCAGCCGTGTGCGGAGGGTTTCTGCGTCAGCCATGGTCATAGTCCGAGATAGGCGCGCTTGAGATCAGGATCATTGTGCAGCTGATCGGATGTTCCATTCAGCACGACGCTGCCGTTTTCAAGAATATAGGCCCGATGGGCCACTTCAAGGCTTTGCACGACATTCTGCTCGACCAGGAGGAGAGCAACGCCTTGCTCATTGATGCGACGGATCAAGGCAAAAAGCTCCTCGACGAGGAGCGGCGACAGACCGAGCGAGGGCTCGTCCAGGATCAGCAAAATGGGTTCGGCCATCAGGCCCCGCCCGATCGCCAGCATTTGTTGCTCGCCGCCCGAAAGACTGCCGGCGCGCTGCGACTGCCGCTCGGCAAGACGCGGAAAAATACCGAAGACCTTTTCCCGATTCTGTTGCCGACGATTGCGCGCCCGTCGATATCCTCCGAGCTCGAGATTATCCCTTACACTCAGGTTGGGAAAAACGCAGCGCCCTTCCGGCACGTGAATAAGTCCACGCGAGACAATACTCGTCGATTTTTCCCGCTCGATTGCATGCCCTGCGAAGCGAATCGAACCTTGGGTGGCACGCAGCACTCCAGAGATTGTACGGTTCAGCGTCGATTTGCCGACACCATTTGATCCAAGGACTGCAACGATCTCACCCGCACTGACCATCAGGTCCACGCCATGAAGGACCTCGGTTTCTCCATACCCTGCATGCAAGTCCCCGACAGCGAGCAGCACATCAGCGTCCATGCTGCGCTCCCAACTTTGTTGCCGCGCCACGGCCGAGGTACGCCTCAACGACGAGAGGATCTGCAACAATTTTCGACGGCGTGCCCTCGGCAATGATTCGGCCTTCGGCGAGCACAAAAACGTGTGCGGCGAGACTCATCACCGCCTGCATGACATGTTCAATCATCAGGATAGTGATGCCACGACGGCAAAAATCGCGGATGACGGGCACGATGTCCCGAATCTCGGATGGATTGAGCCCCGCCAGCACTTCATCGAGCAGGAGTACCTTCGGTTCGGTAGCAAGCGCACGCGCAAGCTCGAGCCGCTTACGCCCCGCGACGGTCAAAGCGTCGGCCGGCTTATCGAGCATCTCGCCAAGCCCCACATCGCGGCCGACCTGGTCAGCAGCAGAGAGCGCCGCATCGCGTTTGCGATGGCGAAGATGGGACCCGACCAATATGTTTTCGCGGACCGACAGTCCATAAAACGGCTGCACGATTTGAAAAGTTCTGGCGATTCCGCGACGCGCGAGGCGGTGCGGCGGCTCGCCGGTAACGTCCTGACCGGCAAAATGCACAGTGCCCTGATTGGCCATGACAAAGCCAGAGATGATCGAAAAAAGTGTGGTCTTTCCGGCGCCGTTGGGGCCGATTAGCGCGGTGATTTGCCCTGCCTGTGCCGCAAGCGAGGCGGCATTCACGGCCAGCAAGCCGCCGAACCGACAGGTGACTTTATCTACAGCGAGCAGCGGCTCAGCCATGGCGCGCCTTTCCGGCGGGGACTACCGTCGCTTCACGTCGTGCCAGCATTTTGCGCACATGTGTGAGCCCGCCGATCAGCCCGCGCGGCATGATCCAGATGACCAGCACGAGCACCGCACCATAGATAATGAGATCAAGACCGGGAGCATCACCTGCCACGAGCTTTGCGCCCTCGCCCAGGGTCTTAACCACGAGCGCACCAAGCAACGGACCAAACACTGTCCCAACGCCGCCAATGATCGGGGTCAATAGGGCTTCGACTGAGATCCAGGTGCCGTAGGCAATCCCAGAATCGACGAAGAGAAAATATTGGGCGTAGAAGCATCCGGCGGCAGCGGTAATGGCGGCGGAGATGACCATGGCGACAGATTTGACGGCGCTGGCATCGACTCCTAGTGCCCTTGCCGCGTCTTCATTCTCTCGCACGGCAATCAGCCAGGCGCCGAAGCGAGAGCGCTCAATGAGCCGCGCGATCACGAGCGACAGGCCGACAAGCGCCAGGATGATCCAATAGAAAGCCGCGCGGCTTTGAAACTGGAACGTCCAGATGCCGAGTTCAAGCTTGATCAGGGTTCCGACACCGGCACCGGTGACAGGGGCGACGCTTGCGATGATGCGCAACACTTCGGCGAACGCGAGGGTCACCAGCGCGAAGTAAGAGCCGCGCAAGCCGGCGCGGAAAACGAGAGCACCTAGCGCACCGCCGAGAGCAGCACCGGCCGCAATGCCCGCCGCAAAACCAAACCAGGCGTTGACGCCGTACCACACCTGCAGGATTGCAGTGACGTAGGCGCCTGTCCCAAAAAAGGCTGCGTGGCCGAATGAATATTGTCCGCCGTAACCGCCGAGAATGTTCCAGCCCTGCCCCACCAGCGCGATCATGAGCGCCACCACGAGGAAATTGAGCGTGACGTTCGAGTGCACGACCAAGGGCACTACCGCCAGGACCCCGAGTACTGCAGCGATCGGAAGGAAAGTCCTCATGCGCGGGCTCCAAACAAGCCGCTTGGGCGCACCAGGAGCACGACAATAAAGATGAGAAAAATCCCGATCTGTCCGAGCGACTCTCCGAGAAAGAGCCCGGATAGACTTTCAGCGACACCTACAAGCAGCGCTCCCACAAGCGCGCCCGGCACGGACCCCATGCCGCCGAGTACGACAATCGTAAACGCCACGAGAACGAAAGCATCGCCTACTCTGGGATTGACGTAGTAGGTGGGGATCAGCAGGCAGGCGGCGATCGCGACGCACGCCGTGCCAAGACCGAAAGTCACCGCATAGATGTGGGCCACGTCGATGCCGATGAGCTGAGCACCGAGTTTTTCCCTGGCAACGGCACGAATTGCGCGACCAGTGTCGGTAAAGGCCATTATCACCCAAAGTGCGAGCGCCACACCAAATACCGCAATGAAACCGACAACACGCGGCACTGCCAGGAACGTAAATCCAAAATCAATCGTCTGAAATGCATAAGGAACATCGATCGTGCGCGTGTCGGCGCGGAATGCGTAAAGAAGCGCATTTTCGATGACAATGGCGATTCCCAGGGTGACCAACAACATGTTGCGGTCGTCGCCATGTGAGGCGGGACCGATGATAAATCGTTGCAAGGCATAGCCCAGTGCGAAAAATGCCGGCGCGAGCAGAAAGACTGCAACGTAAGGATCAAGGCCCAAAAGGCGGAAGGCAAAGAAGGCTGCGAACATGGCAGCGCTCAACAGCGCACCGTGCGCAAAGTTAATGATGTGCAGGACGCCGTAGATCAGCGTCAGTCCAAGCGCAACAAGAGCATAGATGGCGCCGATCAACAGGCCGTTGAGGATCGCAGGAATAAGGATGGCGGGCGACAGCACGGACTCAATGCTTTGACGGTCATGGTAACGGGCGGAGTCTTAACGAAACTCCACCCGTGACCCTATGACAGTTACGCCGGTCGCGGAAATACCGCCTTCGCATTGGCGAAGGTAGCCGGCAGGATCACCTTGATGTCGTTATCGAGCACCTGCGTATTGACCGGCGCGGCGCCTTCGTTCTGACCATTGACGAATTTTGTCGGGCCGTACGGCATGACATGGCCGTCGAACGTCGAACTCGCCAGCGCGTCCGTAAGCTTGGCACGGTCGACAGACGCGGCACGCGCGAGCGCGTCCGCAATGAGATAAACGCAGCTGTAGTTCATATAGACTTCGTAGGTGTAGAACTGGTCCTTGATTTCGACTTTCTTTTTCAGCGCCAAGGCCTTCTCGTTGCGCGGATCGAACCAGTGATTGCAGTCCATGATGTACCTTGCCGCGTCCGGGAACTCCTTCACGAATTTGTATGAAGATGCTGCGCCGCCGAGGACTGAATAGATGCCCTTTGGTTTGACTTGCTGCTGCTGCATCGTGCGCGCGAGCAGAACGTATTCGTTGTAGTAGTTTGCAGGAATCACGAGATCGGGATTCTGCGCCTTTATCTTGAGAACCACGTTGTTGAAATCGCGGGTAGGCGTCGGATGAGCAATCGTCTCAAGGATCTCAAAACCCTGCTGCGGAAGTTGCGCATTGAGCAACTTCGCCAGGCCAGATCCGAACAGAGAATCCTCGTGCACAATCATCACCGTCTTGGCCGGCTTGCCGGCCTGCTCGTTGATGGCGGCCAAATTGGCCAATGCGGTCTTCGAGATGACACCGAAGCCAGGACCGAACCTGAAAGTATTCTTGAGTCCGCGAGTAACAATTCCGTCGGCGACTCCGACATCGACGACATATGGAAGCTCATAGCGCGCCGCCGCCTGGGTCGTCGCCAGGCAAATATTGCTGGCGTATCCACCGACGATGCAGCAGACCCCGGCGGAGTTCATTTTCTCGACTTCCGCAACGCCGCCGTCGGGGGTCGACTGCGCGTCGCCAAGCACAGCGTCAATCTTTCCTAACCCCTTCACCCCGCCGGCTGCGTTGATCTCCTCAATCGCCAAGGTGGCGCCGAGGCGACCTTGCTGACCTGAATAAGAGAGTGCACCGGTGACCGGGTGCAGCACGCCGAGCTTGACCGGTGTGCCCTGCGCACGCAGAACGGATGGCATCGAGATACTGCCGGTGGCCGTAACCGCGGCCCCAAGTGCCGTCGTGGCAAGGAACTGACGGCGGCTAAGTTTCCCTTGGTTCGGCATGATGACTCCCCTCCTGGTTCACGTTCGCGGGGCGAAGCCCCTCGGTACGGTCTGGTTATTCAAGGTCCTCGAACTTCGGTCTACAATATTGCGAACCCGCGACAAGGCCGCAACCGTTAATGAGGACCTGGTATGAGTGAGCCTCCGACCCTCATCGACAAGTTGTGGTCTGCGCATGAGATTGTACGTCGCGACGACGGAGCTTCGTTGCTTTGGGTCGATCGGCACTATGTGCATGAAGGCTCGTTCCATGCTTTCAGCCAGATGAAGGAGCGCGGTCGCGGGGTTGCCGAACCAGGGCTGACATTCGGAGTTGCCGACCACTATGTGCCGACGCACGGCCGCGATCAGGCCATCGCCAATCCCGAAATCGCGGCGATGGTACGCAATCTTGAGGCCAATACGAGTGAAAGCCTCATAACACTGTTCAGTTTACGTGACCCACGCCAGGGCATCGTGCATGTCGTCGGTCCCGAGCAAGGCTTGACCCTACCCGGGCTGCTTATTGTCTGTGGCGACAGCCATACATCGACTCACGGCGCATTCGGCGCATACGCGTTCGGAATCGGAGCGTCGGAGGTAGCGCACGTACTGATGACGCAAACACTTTGGCAAAGAAAACCGAAGCGCATGCGCATCACGGTCGACGGCGCGGCGACGATCGGCGTCGGTGCAAAGGACATTGCTCTCGCTATCATCGCGCGTGTCGGCGCTGATGGAGCGCAAGGTCACGCAATCGAATTCGGCGGCAGCACAATCCGTGCCCTGTCTATGGAAGGGCGCATGACGCTGTGCAATATGTCGATCGAGGCTGGTGGCCGGTGCGGGATGATCGCGCCGGATACAACAGCGTTCGAGTATCTCAAGGGCCGTCCCTACGCACCCAAGGGTGGTGCTTTCGATCGGGCCGTCGAGGCCTGGTCAGCGCTTGTTTCCGATCCGGACGCCAATTTCGACCGCGAAGTGAAGCTCAATGGTAATGCCATTGCCCCCATCGTTACCTGGGGCACAACACCAGACGATGCGTTGCCAATCGACGCTCACGTCCCGGACCCTGCGCGCGAGGCAAATCCGGTGCGTGCCAAGTATCTGCGCGACGCGCTCGACTATATGGCGATCGCTCCGGGCAAGAAGTTGACCGAAATCCCGATCGACCGCGTCTTTATCGGCTCGTGCACCAACTCTCGCATCGAGGACTTGCGCGCTGCTGCCGCCGTTCTGGCCGGTCGGGTGAGCAGGGTGCCCGGCCTTGTTTCGCCGGGCTCCTCCAGCGTGAAGAGACAGGCCGAAGGAGAAGGCCTTGATCGCATTTTCCGCGATGCCGGACTCGAATGGGCAGATTCCGGCTGTTCGATGTGCGTAGGGATCAACGGAGACATCGTGCCATCTGGCGAAAGGTGCGCGTCAACGACCAATCGCAATTTCCGAGGCCGACAAGGACCTGGGGCGCGCACACATTTGATGTCGCCGGCAATGGTCGCCGCCGCGGCCGTCAGCGGACATCTCGCGGATGTCCGACCGCTACTCGCGGGACGGAAATTGTAAGGGCCGACCCATGGAAAAATTTGTTCGTCTCAGTGCCAAGGCCTGCCCTTTGTCGTTACCCAACCTCAACACCGATCAAATCTTGCCGGCGCGCTATCTCAAATGGCCACGATCGAAAGGGCTGGGCTCGGTTCTTTTCCAGGATCTACGTTTCGATGGCGATGGAAATGAGAAGGATTTTCCGCTCAATCAACCCGTCTGGAAAGACGCAAAAATTCTACTGGCCGGTCGCAATTTCGGAGGCGGCTCCTCACGCGAGGCCGCGGTTTATGCGCTCTACGACCACGGGTTCCGCTGTGTCGTCGCACCGTCGTTCGGCGATATCTTCGCACAAAATGCGGTCAAGAACGGTCTGCTGACAGCCATCGTTTCCGATGTTGACGTCACTGACATGGCGGCAGCGACCTCAGCCAATCCGGAACGGCCCGTCGTGGTCGATCTTGACAGCAAGACCATTGCGTGTGGCAGTCGGACCTATGAATTCGAGATTGATCCGGTCAGCCGTAATCAGCTTTTGAATGGATGGGACGATGTCGATCTCACCGGAAGCTACCGAGACCGAATTGCCAAATTTTCAACCGAGCATCGGGCCCTTAGGCCCTGGGTTGTGCCCGCTCGAGAATGAACTAGCGCTTGGCAACTTGACTGGCGGCCGCCTCACCCGCCAGGCGCCCGAGCACGGTCGCGGTAAGTAACCCGTTCCCTGACAGATATCCCGCTGCAGTCGAACCCGAGACGCCAGTTGCCGCGCCTCCAGCCGCGAACAGATTGGAAAACCCCGTTCCGTTCTTACGCTTGACGCGACCAGTCGGATCAACCGCGAGTCCGCCCTGAGTGTGAAACAAAGCGCCCGTCACTTTGACTGCATGATACGGAGGGCTACACAACTGGTCCGCAAGAAATTTCCGGCCGAAACGATCCTGACCGCCCGCTAGTTTTAGTTTTTCAACCTCCTTCCAAGCAACGACAAAAGCCGCGACAGGAATGTGCATTCCCTCCGCAAGATCCTCCACGGTATCGGCAGTCAAAACTGCGCGAGCGCGTTCGGCCTCCCGAAAATCTTCGAACTGACGAGCTACCGTCGCGATCCTTGCATCGAAGACATCCCACGCGATTCCATCAGGCTGTCTCAACACTTGCGCGGCCTGCTCGGAATATCCGCGCGTCTCGTTGCTGAAGCGGTGACCATCGCGGTTAACTTGAATACCGCCCTGCATAACAACTGCCCAACTGATCAAAATGTTGTGCGGCGTCGCCACCGAACCATGACCTTGATAGGCTCCGAGGTGGGTGAGTTGCGCACCGAGTTCGCTCCCCCAGATGATGGCGTGACCGCGATTGCCGGGATGGCCAAAATAAATTGCGCTGGCCATTTCCGGTATATGACGGCGCACAAGATCGGGATTCCCACCGAAACCACTGCAGGCAAGGATCAGCGCCTCGCATCCGATCTGCTCGCGCGTGCCATCGGGACGCGCGATTTCCACTCCCGTGACTTGACCTTCAGCGTCGGCCAAAAGTCGTTCGGCGACACTTCGGCTCAGAATGACGATGTCATTAAGTTCGGCTGCGGTGCGCAGACGGTCGATCAGCTCGCGACCGCTACGGCTCGGCAGGCCATGCATCCTCAATGATGAATGCCCTGGATAGTTGAAGTTGTCGATCACATCAAAAGGCAAGCCGTGACGGTCCGCCAACCATTCGACAAGCGTCGCGGAATTCTCAGCGATGGCACTTACGACAGTCGGATCGACCTCGCCATTCGCCTTGTGCGCGATGTCCGCGGCAAGCAATTTCGGGTGGTCACGAATGCCCTTGGCACGCTGAAATCGCGTGCCCGCAGCGGGAATTAGACCCGCTGATAATGCGGTCGAACCAGAAGGCGTTGCCTCTCGTTCCACGACGACAGTCTCGACTCCCGCCTCCTTCGCAGTCAGCGCAGCACACAGACCCGCCGCACCAGCCCCAATGATCACAAGTGGCACCTTTGTGCCGAAACCCTCGTCGCCTGCTCCGACTTCCGAACTCATGGCTGAAATGTTGCTCGTTGTTCTGGCGTTGTGTTGGACTTGGCGGCTATTTCGTTTGTGTAGCATTATGGATGCGGAACTTGGAACCACCCGGCGACCAAACTCCAGCGTCTCCGTAGATTTGAAACTCCAGATCGTGTCGATGCGTTTTCGAGATTGGATAGAGCTTGATACGGCAGAGCGTGCACAACTTTCTGCGAGCTCGGTCGAATTTGCGCGCAAGCTCGAGCCTCAACTGAAAGCATTTGTCGAATTCGAACACAAAGCGATCAAGGCGCGCGGTGTTCTTGACGCGATGCCCTATGCGGCCAAGGACATGTTTATTTCGGCGACCCGCTTGCCGCATGGTGGGCTAGGTCAACCTTTGCCCTTGGAACGATCTCCGCAGGCCACCGTGCTGGACCAGCTCGATCGTGCCGGGGCGCGCCGCATTGGCTACACGGCGATGACCGAACTCGCCTATGAGCCTTCAGGCTATAATGCAGTGCACGGCCCGCCGAAAAATCCGTGGAACTTCGAATTCATCACCGGAGGGTCTTCGTCCGGCTCTGCCGCTGCAGTCGCAAGCGGATCCGCTGTTTTCGCACTTGGATCCGATACCGGCGGCTCACTGCGTATCCCGGCGCATTGCTGTGGCGTCACATCCTGGAAACCGACCTATGGGGTTGTGTCGCTCGCCGGTGCGATGCCGCTTTCCCCGAGCCTGGACACGGTGGGCATCCTCGCCCGCAGCGCCTCGGACCTGCAGGAACCCGCGCGAGTTCTGGTCGCCGTAAGCAGGACTGAACCCATCCGCACGATCGGCGCGGTCAAAGATGTTCTCAATCTGGCCGAGGCTTCGATCGCAAGTGCCTGTCGCGACGCCATAGATGCAATCGCCGGCTGTGAAGTGCGACTCGGCCACACTGCTGCCATCGCAGCCATCGAAGCGATCGACACTCACGTCTTCACGGTCATGCAGGCGGAAGCGGCGCGCTCGCATCAAACGCTCATGGATTCCGGATCGCTCGACGTCACGTTGGCGAAACGCCTGCGCAAGGGGCTTCAGATCGATGTAAAAACGTTGGCAGCAAGCGTCTCGGTGCGGCCGCAGATCGCAAACGATTTTATCGCCAAGGTGTTTAAAGACGCCCAAGCCATCGTCATGCCCATTCTGACGATAAGGACACCGCCCGTTACGGAATGCGACCCGCGCGCACCCGAATTCAAGCCGAAAACGCTTTACGAACTCAGCCGCTGGACTCGGTTTGCCAACTTTCTTGGGTTTCCCGCGGTCGCCATACCTGCCGGGTTTGATAATCGTGCCATGCCGATTGCATTGCAGGTCGTCGGCAGACCGGGAACGGATCACGCGCTGATCACGTTGGCCACAGCCGTACAAGAACGAACCGACTGGCATGCGCGGGTTCCTGTCGCAATCAGTGACCAGGTGATTTCGTCTTACAAGGGACGATTGGCATGACCGCCGAGCAGTCAAAGGCGCTCGCGACACTCGATATTTCACGTGCGCGCCGGGCCGAAGCGGAAATGGCGCAAAGCGTGACCTTGGTGACAGGCGCTAGTGGCTTTCTTGGCAAGGCCGTGACGAAGCAGTTGGCAGAAAACTCGGTGTGCACCGTCGGGCTCGATCCACGCCCATCCCCTACGCCCTTTCGGATCGGCAAAAGCTCAAGATGCTGCTGACCGCCGAAAAAATCACACACATTATTCACGCAGGAGGCGTCTCGGGGCCCATGGTCCTGGCGGACGAACCTGCCGGAGTCATCGCAATCAATGTGCTGGGGAGCCTCAACCTGCTTTACGCGGCGCTGGAAAGCGGCGTCAGGACTTTTGTGTACTGCTCATCGGCGGCCGCGCTAGGCAATTTCTACGAAGACGAACCCGTCGACGACCAATACCCCCTCCGCCCGAATAACACCTACAGCGCGTCGAAGGCCGCAATGGAGATGGTGCTGCAGGGTTTATGGACCAAAATTCCGCTCGACCTCTGCTCACTGCGATTCACCGTGATCTACGGTCCCGGACGCGAAACGACATTTACGCTTGAAGAGATTGTTCGCGCTGCGCTCGCAGGAGAAACAGCACGCATACAGCCGATGACCGATTGGCCCTATGTCTACATCGACGATGCTGGCGCGCAGTCGTCCAGGCCTGCTTCTCAAACAGCCGGAAGCACCTCAGCTATTTCATTGCGCATCCGGAAAAAGTCACCCCCGACGACATCGCCGCGGCGGCGGCTGCAGCAGGCAAGCCAGTGCGCCTGGCGATCGATGCCAGCAAACCAAAGGCCGCGCGGGGTCCACTCGATATCGAGCCTGCTGCGCGCGATTTCGGGTTTCGCGCGCAAGTCGGTCATCGCGAGGGGGTCCGCCGCCTGATCGAGTCGACGCGCTAACGGAATAGGTTGCCGATCTCGTGCGCGACCGTCATAGTCGCTCCCCTTCAGTCTCGCGGGGGAAAACATGGATCTGAAACTTGCCGGCAAAACCGCCCTTGTCACCGGCGGCTCAAAAGGCATCGGCCGGGCCGCTGCCGAAGTTCTGGCCGGTGAAGGCTGTAACGTCATCATCGTATCGCGCGGCAATGACGCGTTGGCAGCTGCAAAGTCGGCGATCGCGCAGAAATCCAATGTGCGGGTCGATATGGTCGCCGCCGACCTGTCCGACAGCAAGAAGGTCAATGAGCTTGCCCGCGACTATCCCGACATCGACATTCTCGTGAACAACGCCGGCGCCATTCCAGGCGGTAGCCTGCTCAATGTTGACGAAGCGACATGGCGCAAGGCCTGGGATCTGAAGGTTTTCGGCTACGTCAACATGTGTCGTGCCTTCTACGAACTGATGCAGAAGCGTAAGCGTGGCGTAATCATCAATGTTGTCGGGAACGCTGCCGACACGCACGATCCGGAATACATCTGTGGCGTCGCAGGCAACGCCGCCCTCGCCGCCTTCACCAAGTCACTTGGCAGTGTCAGCGCACGTGATGGCATCCGTGTCGTGGCCATCAATCCGGGCCCGGTCGCTACGGACCGTCTCGTCACGCTCATGAAAAAGAAGGCGCGTGATCGCACCGGCAGCGAGGATAACTGGAAAGACCTCCTCAAGCCGTTGCCATTCGGCCGTGGCGCCACCGCCGAGGAGATCGGCGCCGCAATTACGTTCATCGCATCCGATCTTTCGGGGTATACCAGCGGATCCGTCGTCACGATTGATGCCGGCCTTTCCGCGCGCGCTCAGGCTTTCTAAACGGTGATTCCATGCCGCATCTGACGACTGACGATGGAGTAAAGCTCTACTACGAGGACACGGGCAAAGGCATACCGATCGTATTCGTTCATGAATTTGCTGGCGACGTTCGCTCATGGGAGCAGCAAGTCCGCCACTTTTCGAAATACTATCGCTGCATCACCTTCAATGCGCGTGGCTATCCTCCGTCTGATGTGCCCAAGGATCAGGAAAAATATTCGCAGGAGCGCGCGCGCGACGATATCCGCGCGGTACTCGATGCGCTGAAGATCGACAAAGCCCACGTTGTCGGCCTTTCGATGGGCGGATTTGCTGCGCTTCATTTTGGATTTACTTATGGCAATCGTGCTCGCTCGATCGTGGTCGCCGGCTGCGGTTACGGCGCAGCGCCCGGCGAGCGCGCCAAATTCGCCGAAGAGGCAGAAGCCTCTGCCAAGCGCTTCGAAGAGTTGACGATGAAAAAAGCCGCCGAAGCCTATGCGCTCGGCCCCACCCGTGTGCAGCACCAGAATAAGGACCCGCGCGGCTGGCGCGAATTCGCCGACCAGCTCGCCGAGCACTCGACCGAAGGCGCCGCGCTTACGATGCGTGGCGTACAGAAACGACGGCCGTCATTGTTCGATCTCGTCGATAAGATGAAGAGCATCACCGTGCCTACGCTTATCATGACCGGCGACGAGGACTGGCCCTGCCTTGAGCCGGGTATTCTCATGAAGAAGAACATCCCGACCGCCTCGCTCGTCGTAATGGGAAATTCCGGCCACAACATCAATCTCGAGGAGCCGGCGATCTTCAACATGCATCTGTCAGAGCTGTTTCAAGCTGCCGATGCCGGTGCGTGGCCGAAGCGCGATCCGCGTGCAATGGCAGGCACGATTCTCGGACGCTGAGGAGACCGCTACGTCGCGTTATAACCGCCGTCGACCAGAAGGTCGGCACCGGTCATGAAGCTTGACGCGTCACTTGCCAGAAAGACCGCAGCCTGGGCGATCTCGTCCGGCTGACCGAGCCGCTGCAGCAGATGCTTCGGGGCGGCAGTCCGGCGAGCTGTTTCCATGTCACCAAAGCGCTTTACGAGACGGTCGGTCTCGACCGCTCCGGGCGACAGTGTATTGACCCGCACCTTCTGCCCCGCGTGGTCAGTCGCCATGGCCTTGGCAAGCTGGATCAGTGCCCCCTTGGTCGCACAATAGACGGCGCGGCGTGGTCCGGCGACGCTACCGAGTTGCGACGCAATATGAATGATGCTGCCGCCGCCCGCCTCTATCATCGCGGGCAGGATCGCACGACTCATCAGGAATGCACCGCCGACATTGACCGCAAACACCTTGTTCCAGTCGGTCAGACTAAGTTCGAGGACCGTTCCGTTCGGATCATGGCCAGCTGCCCCATTCACAAGGACATGGATGATGGGGCATTTGGTGAGAATCAATTTGGCGGCCGCCTCGACTTCGCTTTCACTACTCACGTCGCACGCAATAGCGAAGGCCTCCGAACCGATTTTTGCCGCTGTCGCATCAGCCGCAGCTTTGTCCAGATCGACACAAACGACCTTCGCACCCGCTTCTGCAAACGCGAGCGCGATCGCGCGACCGATGCCGTTACCAGCACCAGTAACAACGGCGGATTTGTGCGCCAGCGAATATTTTTCGGCGAGCGTCATCACGGTACTGCTGGCGCCGCGATGCGGCCAAGATAGGCCTCTTGAACGCGTGGATTGGCCTTTAGCTCCGTGCACGAACCGCTGGCGATCACGGACCCCGTCTGCAGGACAAAACCGCGGGTCGCCGTCTCAAACGCATGGCGAGCGTTCTGCTCCACCAGCAGCACGCTTGTGCCGGCGGCATTGATGGCCCGGATTTTCTGGAAGATGTCTTGCACGACGATCGGCGCAAGGCCAAGCGACGGTTCGTCCAGACAGAGCAATTGCGGTTCGGACATCATCGCGCGGCCGAGCGCCAACATCTGTTGTTCTCCTCCGCTCAACGTCCCGGCATTCTGGCCGCTGCGCTCCAACAAGCGCGGAAACATTGCGAAAACGCCATCGAGGCGCTGACGAATTTTTGTGGTGTCGTTGCGGACATTGAACCCCCCAAGCTCGAGATTTTCCCGCACCGTAAGAAATGGGAAAACGCGGCGACCCTCGGGAACAAGCGCGATACCGAGCTTGCTCCGCTCGTACGAAGGCATTGCCGTGACGTCCCGACCGGAAAATGTAATCGTGCCTGATCGAGGCGGTAGCACGCCCGCGATCGCGCGAAGGGTCGTCGATTTTCCTGCCCCATTGGCGCCGATCAAGGCGACAATCTCGCCGCGGTCGAGCCGCAGCGATATATCCCGGCAGACCGCGACCTGCCCGTAGGCAAGCTCCAGGTCCTTGATCTCCAGGAGCGCACTCATATCAACTCACCGCCGAGGTAGGCTGCAATCACGGCCGGATTTTTTTGCACCTCGATTGGAACTCCCTCGAACAGGCGCCGCCCGTAATCCATAACCATGATCCGATCGGCGACGTTCATGACAAGATCCATGTTGTGCTCGACCAGAATAACCGTCGTCCCGTCGCGGCGAAGCGTACGAATTCGATCGAGAAGGCCGTCGACCTCGGCGGCGTTAAGACCGGCCGCAGGTTCGTCAACCAACAATAGCTGGGGTTTTGTTGCGAGCGCGCGCGCAAGCTCGAGCATTCGCTGCTCGCCATACGACAACGATCCGGCAACAGCATGCAGACGCGCGGACATGCCAACGAAATGCAACAATTGCTCGGCGCGTTCGCGGCACCGTTGTTGATCGGCCTTAAAGGCCGCACCATGTGTAACGTACTGCCACGCCGGGACGTGGTGGTGAACATGAAATCCCGCAATGACATTGTCCAAAACGCTCAGCTGCTTGAACAAACGGATCTTCTGAAAGGTCCGGGCGATCCCAAGCCGCACGCGTCGGTGCGCAGGCAAGGCCGAAAGGTTGGCGCCGTTGAAAGACAGCGAACCAAAACCGGGCCGATAAACGCCACTGATGAGATTGAGCAACGTCGATTTCCCCGCCCCATTCGGACCGATGACGGCGAATATCGATCCCGCTGAGACCTCAAACGAAACGTCCGACACGGCTTTCACGCCGCCGAAATTCTTGTGCAGGCTCTGCGCCCGCAAGATGGCTCCTTCAGTCGGGGTTGTTGCGACCGCGGTACTCACGGCGAACGTCTCAAGCCGAGTTTTTCGCCAACGACGCGAGCCGCCTGCACGAGCCCGCCAGGCATGAAGAGAACGACAAACGTCAATGCCGCACCGTAGACGACCAGGCGCAAATCGCCGAAACTACGCAGGACTTCCGGCAAAACGGTGAGGAGAATGGCACCGAAGACCGGCCCGATCAGCGTACCCATACCACCGACGATTACCATGGCCAGGATATTGAAGGCCTCGGATATGAAAAACGCGTCCGGCACGAGGGTGCCGACAAAACTCGCATAAAAACACCCGGCGGCGCCGGCGATGGCCGATCCAACGCCGAAAGCAAATACTTTCCAGGCGGTCCCATTGATGCCGAGCGACGCCGCGGAAACCTCATCCTCGCGAAGCGCCGTGAGGGTTTCTCCAATTGGCGATCTCACAAGCTGGCTCAACAGGACGTAGGAAAGAAAGGCAAAACCTGCCACCAGGTAAAAGAACGCGGTGAGATTGCGAAAATCGGCGATGACCACCCCGCCAATGACGAGTGCTGGCGGCGGCGCGATGCCGTAAATGCCGAGCGGCCCCTGCGTCAGGCTGATCCAGTTCAACAGAATTTGATGAACGATCACGGCAAAGCCAAGCGAGGCAATCGCAAGATAGTGCCCGCGCAGACGCACCGCGAACAGCGAAAGAAAAATTCCGGCAATGCCGGCAAACGCCACACCCGCGATGAAGGCAACCCAGAACGGAATTCCCAGTTTGACGATCAACAACGTCGAGACATATGCACCCAGGCCATAGAAAGCGGAGTGTCCTAGATTCAGCTGGCCCGCATAGCCGAGAATGAAGTCGAGTCCGATTGCGAGCAGCACGTTGATTGCGCAGACCGTGAGATTCGTTCGCCAGTAGGTGTCGTTGAAGACAAGCGGCAAAATGGCGATGGTCGCGATGGCGAGCATATAACCCAGCCACCGCGAGCGCAGCAGCGCGCGCTGACCGGGCAAATGCTGAGCGAGCGCCGGGTCAGACATTTTCTTCGCGTCTTTCCGAAATGAGTCCCGTCGGCTTTATCGCCAGCATGAGCAGGAGAAGCGCGAAAACGACGATGTCGATCAGCCCGGGATCGAGAAACTGCGTGGTGAAGCTTTCGATCAGACCGACGATGAGGCCGGCGAGAATGGTGCCTTCGACATTGCCAAAACCGCCAATAATGACTATCGCGAATGCCTTGACGATAACCGACGTGCCAGCAAACGGGGTCAAGACGAGAACTGGCGCAAGCATCGCTCCGCCCATTCCGGCAAGCGCCGAGGCGATCACGAACGTCAGCATGATGAGTTGGTTGGGGTTGATCCCCATCAAGCCCGCGGTTTCGCGATCCTGCGACACGGCGCGCAGTGCCTTGCCGAGATAGGTGAACTTCATGAATGTGTAGAGCAACACGATCGTCAGTGTCGAAACGAGGATGATAATGATGTTCTGCCAAGTAACGAAGATGCCAGCGAAGCGGATAACCTGGCTGCTGTACGGTGTCTCAAAGGCGTAAGGAATTGGCCCAAACCAGGCCAGCATCAGGTTCTGCATCATAACGGAAACGCCGATCGTGGCGATCAGCGGGAGAAGCTCGTTCCCTTTGTGTCTGAGCGGTGTGAAAATCGCGGCGTTGACACCCCATCCAAGGGCAGCACCCAACGCGAAAGCGACCGCAATGCTTAGGATGTAGCCGCCGCCGATGAGATGCATGAAAAAATAGGCAGCGAAGGCACCGAGTGTGACAAAATCGGCGTGCGCGAAATTGATCTGCACGAGCACGCCGTAGATCAGCGTCAGGCCTAGCGCCACCAGAACGTAGAGACTTCCGAGTACGACGCCGTTGATCGCCTGTTGCAGGACGATCGTTGTTGTCATCGCCAGATCAGTTCCACTTCAGGCTGGTCCACGACAGGTCCGGCTTGGTCTCCATGTAATGGATGGTGTCCATCTTGATGTTCTGGTTGCTTTTGTCGAACTCGACGCTGCCTGTGACGCCTGAGTACTTTTTGGTGGCGGCGAGACCGTCGCGGATAGTTTGAGCATCCTTTCCACCGCGCTTGACCACATCGGCGATCAGCATGACTTGGTCGTAGGCATGTGCATTCAGGTGGGTCGGATCTGCATTGTATTTTGCTTTGAACTCGGACGCGAAATTCTTGGCCACGTCACGCGTATCGGTCGGATCGAACTGAACGATCCGGATGTAACCCAGCGCGGCCTTTCCAGCTTTTTGCTCGAAGCCGAACGGCAGCCATATAGTGCCGATCTGAATTGCGTTGCCACCACCGCCTTTGGTGACCCCCGCTTGCGCCAGGGCCTGCGTGATTTTGAGACCCTGCCCTTCAAGGGTGTAGGTGGGAATCACGTCGACTTTGCCGAGACCCGCAACGCGAGTTGCGATCGAGGTGAAGTCATTGATGTCGCGACCGAACCCGATTTCAGCGAGCACCTTGCCACCTAACTTGGTGAAATTGTCCTTGAACACCTGCGCATTGCCGATACCGGCATTGGTGTTTTCGAACAACAGAACTGCGGTCTGCGCATTCATCCGTTTCGCTGCATTCTCAGCAAGATTGATGCCTTGCATCACTTCGTTCGGCATGATCCGGAACGTCCACGGATTGCCGGGCTCCGTTACTTTTATCGACGACGAGCCGGCATTGATCAGCGGCACCTTCGCCTGCTCAACGACGGGCATCACGGCGAGCGTCGCATCCGAACACTCTTCGCCAATGATAACGTCCGGCTTGAACTGCTCGATCAGGCGCTTCGCGGCCTGGGTCGCGGGAAGCGGGCTGCAGGCTGAATCCTCGTACTGAACGACGAACTTGTAGCCATTGACGCCAGCCTTGTTGAGCTGCTCCAGCGCGAGCTCGACGCCCTGCTTGTCTTGTGCGCCGAAATAAGAGCCCGGCCCGGACATGGGAAAGAGCGCGCCGATTTTGATCGTCTTGTCCTGCGCGTGCGCGGTTGGGCCGACCGTAAATAAATTGATTACGATTGTGCCCAGAAAGAGAGCCCGAAATGGCATTGTCATTGTCGTTGTCCTCCCAGTAACAATTGCCGCTGGCTGGAGAGCCTAGCAATCATCGGCCGGCCCGGTAAAGCAACCTGCCGTGTATTGTGGTGCTAAAGAGTGGTCGCTTCGGCCACGCGGCCGGCGTCGCGGGTCGCGTTCTCAAGAGTTTAGGTCCCTGATGTACGCGGGCCATTTGGCAAGGTACGCTACAACAAAATAGCCGAGCGGGCGCGGTGACTCAGAACCAGCCGTATTTCGTAGAAACGATTTTGAGCGGCTACGAACTGCTCAATGATCCTCTGCTCAACAAAGGTACGGCGTTCACCGACAGCGAACGCGACCTCTTCGAGCTACATGGCCTCTTGCCGCCACATGTTACCGAACTCGAATATCAGGTCACACGCCGGCTCGACGCATTTCGTGCGCTGACGAGCAACCTGCAAAAATACGTGTTCCTGCGTGGCCTGCAGGACACCAACGAAACTCTGTTTTATGCATTGCTGACCCGTAACATCGAAGAGATGCTGCCAATCGTCTACACGCCGACAGTCGGTGTGGGGTGCCAGTCATTCAGCCATATATTTCGCAAGCCGCGCGGTTTGTTTCTCAGCATCCCGCACAAGGACAAGATCCGCAGCATACTCGCACATTCGCGATTTGATCATGTTGAAGCCATCGTGGTCAGCGACGGCGAACGTATTCTCGGCCTCGGCGATCAGGGCGCAGGCGGCATGGGGATTCCAATCGGCAAGCTCTCGCTCTACACCGCTTGCGCTGGGCTACATCCTTCGACGACACTCCCGGCTCTTATCGACGTCGGAACCGACAATGTGGATCTCCTGGACGACCCGCTTTACATCGGGTGGCGACAAGAACGCGTGCGCGGCGCTGCCTACGATGAACTAATCGACACTTTTGTCAGCGCCGTTCGCGAGCGCTGGCCCCATGTCCTGCTCCATTGGGAAGATTTTGCCATCGGCAACGCCAATCGGCTGCTGGATCGCTACCGCTTACAGCTTTGCACATTCAACGACGATATTCAGGGCACCGCAGCTGTCGCGGTCGGCACACTGCTGAGTGCGATCAATGTCACCGGGGTGCCGCTGACGCAGCAACGTATAGCCGTCCTTGGCGCTGGATCAGCTGGTACAGGAATTTGTGCACTGCTGCTGCTGGCCATGATTGACGCAGGCTTGAGCGAATCGGAAGCGCGTAGCCGGTTTTACCTCGTCGACCGGCAAGGCTTGCTCGTTGATAGCATGAAGGGCCTACAACCGTTTCAAATGGCTTTCGCACAACGCAGCGATCGTGTGGCCGGCTGGAAGCGCGCACAACAGGACCGCATCGGCCTCGCTGACGTTGTCGTAAATGCTCATCCGACGGCGCTCATCGGGACCTCCGGGCAGGCCCGTGCGATCTCAGAAGACGTTGTACGCAATATGGGAAGGAACGTGGACCGGCCGGTGATCTTTCCTTTGTCGAATCCGACCGACCGCTGCGAGGCGACACCGGCCGATCTGCAGTCCTGGACAGAAGGTCGGGCAATCATCGCGACCGGGAGCCCCTTCCCGCCGATTAAGCGCAACGGCAAAGAATATCGCGTTGACCAGAATAACAATGCCTATGTTTACCCCGGCATCGGGCTGGGCGCGATCGCGTGCGCCGCACGTCATATTTCCGATGGGATGTTTCTCGCTGCGGCGCGCGCACTTGTCGAGCTATCCCCCGCGAGGCACGACCCCCATGGCAATCTTCTCCCCGCCCTTGTCGAGATACGAAAAATTTCATTCCAAGTCGCCCTTGCTGTCGCCAGACAGGCACAGGCTGAAGGGCTGGCTGAAACAATGCCTGAAGACATGATCGCGTCAGCCATCAAGGAAAAAATGTGGGAACCGGCCTATGCAACGTACGAACGGCGGTTTCGTTAGATTCGAGTTGCAGAGCGGTATTATTTGCGCACGAGGTTGAGCCAACTTGTTCTCGGCTGTGCCATGAATATCAACTCGCCATCGGAAAAACATTCCGCGTGGAATCCAGGCTTGGAATCACAGCTACCGCGCGAGTACTTGCCGCTCGCGACGATATTTCGCGCCGAGAACGTCACAACCAGCGTTGCGAAAGCTTACGAATTGAGCGATTTCTGCGGTCTCCCGGCCGAGGAACTTGTAGCGTTTCGCGTGGAGCGGCTGATCATTCATGAGTTGCTGGTTCACGTAACGACTGGCATCGCTGTTCCTGACGGCCTTGACGATGAGGATCTGGGTAAAAACTTCCGCGGGATTGCCGCGGCAATTCTCAATCGATTCATCGCTCCTCATCGCGACGAATTGGCCGGTATTTTCGAAGAGCTCAAGAACAAGGCTTCTGCCATTGTCGAACGCGAGCTCTCGCAGGCGTTAACCCAAACTAAGACGGCAACTAAACAACCGGCCGATCAGCGGCGGCCGTTCCCCTTCGCCAAATCGCAAAAGCCATCACAGCCTCCCGAGTCGGTTGCGGAGCGGGATCTTCGGATTGCTTCGGAATGGCTGAAAAAAGCTCACGCGAGTGACGACCGCCTCGAAGCGGCTTGCTCTGCTGCCTTGCACAAGGTTGCGACCGCAGTCATCGGTCGTCACGGTCGGTTATTGGGAGACGAATCGCTGCTCGAAGGGCTTGCGGTCACATTGCTCTGCAATGATTTTGGCAGCGAGGTTATTGGCGAGACCATCCAGCCGTTTGTTCAAGATGCTGTTGCATCTGAAGGCTTCCGGTTCTTGCCACGCCAGGACAAACCGGTGGTGATGAACGTTAAAGGCGCATCGGCATCAGGAAAGAGTTCGATGCGTCCGCTGCAGAAGCTCTTGGCCGGAAAACTCAATCTTCCGTGGCAAGAGTTCGCGCTGATCAGCCCTGATATCTGGCGAAAATTTCTTTTGGACTACGCAACGCTCGGCTCAGCCTACAAATATGCCGGCACGCTGACCGGACACGAGCTTGAAATCATCGACAAAAAACTTGACCACCGGATGGCTGCGAGGGCTACCAGAGGAGAGATGCCGCATTTGCTGATCGACCGTTTTCGGTTCGATAGCTTTGTTCCCAATCTGGAGGAAGGATCAAGCCGATTGCTGACGCGGTTTGGTGACCTCGTCTACATGTTCTTCATGATCACACCACCGGAAACCACGGTCGAACGAGCGTGGACGCGCGGCCTGAAAGTCGGCAGGTACAAGGCGGTTGAAGATCTTCTGGCTCACAATGTCGAAGCCTATGCCGGCATGCCCGAGTTGTTCTTCACGTGGGCACTGATAACCGGAAAGAAAGTCCACTACGAGTTTCTCGACAACAGCGTGGCAGAGGGGTCTCCCCCGCGGACAGTGGCTTTCGGATGGAATGGAGAAATAACAATTCTAGACGTCAAAAGCATGATCGATATCGAACGATTCAGGAAAATCAATATCCAGGCGCAGCGGGCCTCCGACGTCTATACCAGCCTCAGTCTGTCGCCTCAGAACAACGTTGATTTTTTAAAGCGGTGCGCACGCTGGATACCTGTCATCAATTTTGCCGACTATGAAACTGGTCATGTCTATGCCCGGCTAAAACGCGGCAAATGGGTGTGGCGCGACGAGAAGCAGTTTAACAAGGCACTCGACAACCCTGACGCAAAAGCAGGCTTACTTGCGATCGCATCCAACGTTTATTCTCCAGCCGTGGATGTCGAACAGGCAAAGATCGATGTGAGCACCGAGAAGATGCATACCTTGGGCGCCTGGGGTGTACGCAATTCGTAAGGTGCGCATACGAAGTCCGCTAACGCCGGGGCGTCCGACCTAGTAACCAGTGGTCTCGGGCCTTTGGCAAAGCAGCGTTATTTTGGCGACTTCCGGTACGTTCGTAGTCCTACAAACGGTCGAAGATTGCATTCACCAACGCGATCATGTTTGATTTCGCGATCGACGCTTCAAAAAAAGAATTTCCCGTAGGGGGGCCAATTTCCGATTGACGACAGAAAAGGCGATATCAGCCGATGCAGAGTGCGGCTTTTTCGAACCGTGTAAAATCGCGGTGCTCGTTCCTTGCTACAATGAACAAGCGACCGTCGCCACGGTTATCGCGGATTTTCGCGCAGCGCTGCCCGCCGCGCAGATTTACGTTTTCGACAACAACTCGACGGACGATACCAGGTCCGTCGCCAGCGCCGCCGGCGCAAGCGTGTTTTTGGAGACGCATCAAGGCAAAGGCTTCGTCGTGCGCCGCATGTTCTCGGATGTGGAAGCGGACGTCTACGTATTGGTAGACGGAGATGCGACCTACGATGCTTCGAGTGTCCGGTTGATGGTCAAGCGGCTTCTTGAAAATCGCCTCGACATGGTCGTTGGTGGCCGCATCGAAAGCGACCAGGCCGCCTATCGTATAGGCCATCGGACCGGCAACAGACTCCTGTCCGCGTTTATCGCGTTTGTATTCGGCTCCGAGATCAAAGACGTGCTGTCGGGCTATCGGGTATTTTCCCGACGTTTTGTAAAATCGTTTCCCGTTTTGTCGGGTGGCTTCGAGATCGAAACAGAGCTTACGATACATGCACTCGAACTTGGCCTTGCGCTCGATGAAATAGTTACGCCGTATCGCGCGCGGCCGACGGGATCCACCTCTAAACTCAACACCTGGCGGGATGGCCTGCGAATTCTGCGGACTATTTTCAATATCTACCGGGCCGAACGCCCGCTGACATTCTACAGCTGCCTCGGTGCAATAACCGCGGTCTCATCGATCGCCCTGGCGATCCCGATTGTCGTGACCTATCTGGAAACGGGCCTGGTGCCTCGATTGCCAACCGCGGTGCTTTCCACCGGGCTTATGCTGTCAGCGCTCTTGTGCCTGGCCGTGGGCCTCGTCTTGGACACAGTGACGCGCGGCCGCCGCGAAATGAAACTGCTTGCCTATCTTTCACATCGCGCTCCGGACCACAAAGACCGCTAAGTCTGAGTTTATTCCCCCGTCACCGGCTCACGATAACGTAACGCACGTGCGCTCTCGGGCGGTGTATTATCGGTCTCAAGTACCTCAGGGACGAGATGGAGGCGAACATGCGCATCTTGGCGACGATTGGCGCGCTAGCGATAGTTCTCGGCCTCGGCGCGGCGGTGTTTTTTTTCGGTGGTTTTTATAGTGTCGCTGGTACAGCCGAGGACCCGGCGATCGTCAACTGGGCCTTAGTCAAAGTTCGTATGGCGTCGATCAATCACTATGCGCACGATCAACCCCCCGCTTCCATTATTGATCCCGCCAGCGTGCAAGCCGGCGCCAAGGCCTTCTCTGCCCTTGGCTGCACGAATTGTCATGGCGCACCCGGCGTCAACTGGGCGAAGTTTTCAGAGGGCTTACATCCCGATCCGCCTGACCTAAAGGAGGTCGTCGATCATCGCTCGCCGTCCCAATTGTTCTGGGTGATCAAGAATGGGATTAACATGACCGGTATGCCCAGCTTCGCCTTGGCCGGAGCGAAGGATGACGAGATTTGGTCAATGGTCGCCTTTCTAAAACAATTGCCAAAAGTTTCTGAAGCTGACTACAAATCTTGGACCGCCCCGCCGGCGGCCACACCGCCGCCGTCAGCAGTCACGCCTCCCCCCGAACCACCCGCAGAAAACAAATAACGCGAGACGCGTCTAGAATTCGTCCATGGGCTTTCTGCAACTCTACGCTCGCGTCCTTGCAAAGCTCGGCGCCGACCGCCGTCTGGGCTGGACTCTGGCCTTCGCCAACGTAGCAGTGGCCTTGGCGCTGTTTGCCGAGCCGGTGCTTTTTGGCCGCGTCATCAATGTGCTCGCGGCGGCGCAGGCTGATGTCGAATCGGTCGACTGGACGAGGCTCTGGCTTCTGATCCTTGCGTGGGCGGGCTTGGGCTTATTCACGATCCTCTGCGGAACGCTCATCGCTCTATTTGCAGACCGCCTGGCGCACCGCCGGCGCCTTGCCGTACTGGCGAACTATTTCGAACATGTCCTGCAGCTACCGCTCGCCTATCACGGAGAAACCCACTCCGGTCGATTGATGAAGATCATGTTGCAGGGCACAGATGCCCAATGGGCGTTCTGGCTCGGATTTTTCCGCGAATATCTCGCCGCCTTCGTGTCGCTATTCATCCTCGTTCCGCTGGCCCTCTTTATTAACTGGCGGATGGCGATCTTGCTGATCGTCCTCTCTGTTTTGTTTGCGGCTCTTACCGCACTTGTGTCGTACAAGACCGAAACTCTTCAACGCAACGTACAGACATTTCACTCCGACCTCGCCGAAAGAGCATCCGACGCGCTCGGCAACATCGCGTTGGTGCACAGCTTCTTGCGGATCGAATCGGAGGTGGTTGCGCTCAAATCGGTCGGTAACCGCTTGCTGGCCGCGCAGTATCCGGTGCTGTCTTGGTGGGCGGTCGCCACAGTGCTTACACGTGCGTCGACGACACTGGCAATTCTGTCAATCATCGCCCTGGGTGCCTGGCTATTTCGAAAGAGCCTGATCACCGTCGGGGAAATAGCGACGTTCATGGCGCTTGCAGGAATGGTTGTCGCACGTCTTGAGCAGGCGGTCGGTTTCGTCAACCGCATGACCCTCGATGCAGCACAGCTTCGCGAATTTTTCGAAGTACTCGATACGACACCCGCGATGCACGACCGGCCAAATGCGATCGATCCCGGTCGCTTCGTTGGGCGTGTAGAGTTCGACAATGTGTCATTTGCCTTCGATGACACACGTCCGACAGTTTCCGGGCTTAGCTTTGTCGCCCTCCCCGGCGAAACGGTTGCGCTCGTTGGTGCGACCGGTGCCGGCAAGTCGACCGCTCTTATGTTGCTGCACCGCGCCTTCGATCCCCAAGCGGGCTCGATCCGCGTCGACGGCGTCGACATACGTGACATCCAACTTTCAGCGCTGAGACGCAACATCGGCGTCGTGTTCCAGGAAGCCCTGCTGTTCAATCGATCGATCGCGGAAAACTTGCGCGTCGGCAGACCCGATGCAACCGATGAACAGATGCGTGAAGCCGCGGCGCGCGCACAAGCGCTCGATTTCGTCGAGTACAACATCGATGGCTTTGACGCCTCGGTCGGCGAACGCGGTCGCTCGCTATCGGGCGGCGAACGTCAGCGACTGTCAATCGCACGAGCGCTGCTCAAGGATCCGCCCATCCTGATTCTCGATGAAGCGACCAGTGCGCTTGACGCCGCCACCGAAACGCGAGTCTTGACGGCTCTTGATGAAGTAATGAAGAACCGCACCACATTCGTCGTCGCCCATCGACTCGCCACGATCCGCAACGCGACGCGTATCCTCGTGTTCGACCATGGTCGCATCGTCGAAATGGGTACATTCGAAGAGCTGAAGAGACGCGGTGGCCGTTTTAGCCAGCTCACCGAGGCGCAGTTCGCGTCGATCGAGGCATAGGAGCCACCAAGGCGGCTCCGCCGGCAATTGTTGCGAGCACCGCGAAATAGCCGTAGCGAAAGTCCGACGCGACCCCGACGGCAAAGAAGGTTGCTACATAGACCGCGGCTGTCCCGCATAGACCGACGGCGAAGGCACCCTCCGCTGTCTCGCGGCGGCGCCAGGCTAAGCCGCATATAACAATGCATGCGACAAGCCATGTGCCGGCACGAAACAGGGGCGTCGGTTTCAGGACATCGTGAATGTGTTTTAACGTCACGAAGGCGGGCCGATCCAAAAAAATCTCTCTGTCCGGCCGTTCTATATCCGCTACCCACATCGTGAGATTTGAGCCCGTGAGAAAATTCCACATGAACCCCGCGCGGTGCTCGAGATAGGCTCCCGGGTGACGAAAGATGGCGGAAACCCATGCATTTTCCATGGTGCGGGTGCCAAACAACTTTTCGTCCTTTTCCAGCTTGTGCATGACGAACTCGCACGGCGCGAGCCGCCAGTAGATGTCCCACTCGGTTGGTCTGTAACAGTCTTTCAAAAGCAGCTTCGTCTCGGCGGGGGTCCACGTAACCGGATATTGGTTTTCCCCCGTGAAGTGGCTGATGCCGCCGAGATCAAACACCATCATCGATTGCAATGGATGTTGCCGTGTGGCCCCCAGAACGCCGTAGTAGACGAACTGGACAAGCAGAAAGAACAGAACCATGGCGGGCACGAAACTGATGGCAGCCCGCTTCCAGTGAACCTTCATTGGCCAGGCAATGTAGGCGCCAAGGATTGGCGCTGCGGTTACGGCATTCGGCCGCAGCAAAACACCAAAGGCACACAGTACGATGGCCAACACCTGGGCGATCAAACGCAACTTTTCACCGCGACTGATGGCTGCGAAAACGAGGACCGCAGCCAACAACCACGTCGTCGAAAACAGCATGTCGCGCCAGATTATGCCGACGAAGCCGAAGGCCGGTGGCGCCAGCGCCAGAATAGGCACCAGTACCGCCGCCGACACAGATCGGCGCGCTAACGTGAAAGCCAACAACCCAAAGCCCAGCCAGTAGAAGCTTGCTATCAGCAGAAACATGCTGGCCGATCCCGGCGCTATCGGGTCGATCAAGCCCCACAACACGGTCATCGCCGGAGATTGCCAATCGCCGAGTGTATGTTTGGCGATGTCTTCGTAGACGAATTTCGCATCATAGGTCATGACGCCTGGATAAAAGACCAAAAGCGTCAGGCCGTATCCCGCGGCTGTCAAAATCGCGATCGCAATCAGCGAGCTGCGCGACGCCGCCTGAGGAGCATCAGGCGAGCGAGACATAGATGTCTCCCGAGTTGGCGGAGTGCGGCAGTTCAGTTATCCAGGCAGCGATGTCCACACCGGCAACCCAATCGGAATGGAAAAACGTCTGACTTTCGCCCAGTGCCGCGTTGAATTGCTTAAATCCGAGCGCGACACATCGTTCGACGCAAGCAAGCGCAACATCGCGTTGGATGGTCGTGAACTCGAACGACATTGCGTTGACTGTTTGCGATAGGCCGAGCAAGGCCTCGTGTTCGAAGCCTTCCACATCGATCTTGATAAATGTCGGCATTCCGTGACGGGCGATCAATAAATCAAGTGTGGTGACCGGAACGCGAATTGCCTGTCTCCATCGCTGCGTCTCCCAACCCGCCGCATCGCGCGCGGCGCTAACCATTTCGCTGGATGCAGTTGAAATAGTCGGATTATCAGGGTTGATCATCATGTCGATTGTTCCAGCCGCGCGGCCGACCGCTACCGTTTCGATAACGACACTTCGACTACGGCCGTAGAGCAGCCTGAGCACTTTGGCGGGCGCTGGTTGCGGTTCGGCGGCCACAACCCTGGCGCCCAACCGCCGGAACGAGGCGACGCGATCACCGACATGTGCACCGATATCGAATACGAGATCGCCGGGTTGAACGAAGCGGCTATAAAGCCGGTCCATGGCCGCGATGCGAGGTCGATCGCCATAGTAGATATAGAGCGATCGAGCGATACCGCGTGCTGTCCTGAGTGTCTGGAGCACCACCTTAGCTCGAATTTGACGGTCTCGGCGACGCTGCAAGCTTCAGGGCTGGCAGCGCCAAAGCATCCAGTCCTGGCGGAGCGATCGTCTCCTCTGGTAACCGGCCGACACCGACACGAGCGACCAGCCTCCCGAGCGAGGGCCACGCGGTAATCATGGCGAAGGGGATCGACAATGCAGGTCCCCCTGCGAGAAATAATGCGTAGGGAAGCGCGGCTGGCTGGGTCGTCGCCAGAAGTCCCAGCGTGGCACAGCCGAGCAGCGTGTGCGGCCACAGACTTTGCACGGCTTGCGCGAAAGGCACGGCGTGATCATCGCGCGTCTGACCGATCCAGCCAATGTCGCGACCGAGCAGCAGGCCAGACAGAAAAATGGTGTGGCCGAACCAAAGAATCGGACACAACAGGATCGAGTAAACTGCCTCGATAACGAAGTTGGCAACGAAACGACCGGCACCCCCGAACTCGCGTTGCAATTTGGGTCGCAGCAGGATGTCGATCGCACTGGCGATCTTGGGTGAGAACCACATTACCAGGACGCAGACGAACAAACCGATGCCCGCGTCAATGCGCATAAAGTCGGCCGGCGTTTCAACGCGGGTGAGCGCCAGCGTACCGAGCACCAGCATGCCAATCCACGCCGGTGAACCGATGAACATTAGGATCGCGAGCCCAAGTTGATAACGGCTGACCGGTTTAAGTCCGGGCATGGTGAGAAAGCGCCAATACTGCATGTTGCCCTGACACCAGCGCAGATCGCGACGAATGTATTCGAGTAAGGTTGGCGGGTTTTCTTCCCAGCCAAGCCCCTCGTCGGGCAGAACGCGCACGGAATATCCGGCGGCACGCATCAATGCGGCCTCAATCTGATCGTGACTAAGAATGTGCCGGGCTTCGGTTCCGTCCTGTGACATCACGGGAAGCTCGCAATGCGCGACGAACGGCCCGAGCCGAAACACTGCGTTGTGACCCCAATAGGGTCCACAATCTCCTTGCCACCACGCGCTTCCGATCGTGTAGGAGCGCATGCCGAGCCGCATGCCAAACTGGAAGACACGTGCAAAGGCGCTGGTCGACGGCAAACCGACAACGAGTCCTTGCAGAATCCCCAATTCAGGATCTGCCTGCATGATCCTGATCAGAAACAAGGTGGCTTCGGCAGTCATAAAGCTATCGGCATCGAGCGAGACGGCAAATTCGTGCTTGGTACCCCACTGCTCGCAGAAATCCCGAATGTTGCCGGCCTTAAAGCCGGTGTTGATGGCGCGCCGACGATAAGTCATCGCGATGCGGCCGTCCCAAAGATTGGCCAGCTCCGCGAAGCGCTCTCTCTCTACCGTCGCGATCTGTGCGTCGCTGGTGTCGCTCAATATGTACACGTGGAAACGATCACCAAACCCCGACGTGTCGAGGCCGGACAGCAATGGGTGAAGATTGCGAATCATCCGCTCAGGTAATTCGTTGCGGATACAGAGAAGGATCGCCGTCGATGCAACAATCGGCTCGTCGCCGCGAATGCTCGCTGCCTGAGGGATCACTGTTTCGATCGCATCTGACGAAAAGCGCAAAATCAGGAAACCGATCATGGCGTTCCAGAATCCAGCCACCATCCAAGGCAACGTGATCGTGAACAAAATGATCAGTGCGATATCGATTGCGCTGAAGCCGGCGGGCGACAATGCCACCGCGGCAAGGACGATCAATGCCCCCATGGAGACCGCGAACAATCCAGCAAACATCGCACGCCGACCGGAGATGGAATTTCCGGCGGTCTCAGCTTGTTTGGATTGAAGTGCGGAACGCTCTAACAATTGACTATGATCTCGGAAAGATCGTGCGAACTTGGTGATATAACACAGCAAATGCCTCTTTAGTCCAACAGGGCTTGAACATCGTGGCGACCAATACAGCTCAGGCACTCTGGTACGTCGCGCCAGGACAGGCCGAGATCCGCGAGGAAACACTTACGCCTCCGCAGCCTGGCGAGGTCCGCGTACGCGCACTTTTCGGCGCGCTGAGCCGCGGGACTGAGGCACTGGTGCTTGCCGGCCGCGTGCCGGAGAGCGAATTCGAGCGAATGCGCGCACCGTTTATGGGTGGTCGCTTTCCGTTTCCCGTGAAATACGGGTACGCGACCGTGGGCCAGGTCGAGGATGGTCCGGCGAGGCATGTCGGCCACACTATTTTCGCGCTTCATCCGCATCAGCATCGCTTCAACATTCCCGAGAGTGCCATTGTGACCCTGCCCGAAGCCGTACCGCCGCGGCGAGCAGTGCTGGCCGCCAATATGGAGACGGCCCTCAATGCCGTGTGGGATTCGGCAGCAGGACCGGCAGACCGAATTGCAATTGTAGGTGCCGGCGCGGTCGGTGCGCTTGTCGCATTCCTGTGCAGCCGTCTTGTCGGTGTGGAAGCAACACTCGTCGACATCAACAAAAGGTGTGCCGAACTCGCGCAAAAGCTTGGTGTTCGCTTCGCTACGCCCGACACTGCCAAAGACGACTGCGATGTGGTCATTCACGCCAGCGGCAGCGAAGCCGGACTTCGTACCGCGCTTTCTCTCGCCGGCGATGAAGCGATCGTTCTCGAACTTAGTTGGTATGGTGACACGCCGGTGACAATTCCGCTCGGCGGCGCTTTCCATAGCCGTCGCTTGCGGCTGATTTCGAGCCAAGTCGGCAGGATCGCCGTGTCGCACCGGTCGCGTTGGACGCATAGTCGCCGGCTTGCGGCGGCAATTGGTTTGCTCACCGATCCTTGCCTCGACGCACTCCTCGCGCCCGAAGTCGAGTTTTGCGACCTGCCGCGGCGGCTACCCGACATTCTTGACGCCAAGAACGGCGTTGTCTGTCAGCTCATCTCTTATCCGTAAGGAGGTTTTTTGTTCGCCCTCGAAGTCCGCGACCACATCATGATCGCCCATTCTTTTCGGGGGGCTGTCTTCGGACCGGCGCAAGCAACGCACGGTGCGACCTTCGTCATCGACGCGGCATTTTTCGCGGAAGCGCTCGACGCAAACGGCATCGTGATCGATATCGGACGCGCACATGAAGTGCTCAAGGCGATATTAGCCCCACTCAATTATCGTAATTTGGACGAACTGCCGGACTTCAAGGGCTTCAACACCACGACGGAATTTCTGACCAGGCATATTTTCGATCGGCTGGCCAAGGCCGCCCGCGCCGGCGAACTTGGCCGCGACGGTCGCGAACTCAGGGCGATACGCGTGACACTTTCGGAATCACATTTGGCGCGTGCTTGGTACAAGGCTGACTTGTGGTGAAGCGCCTGGCATTCGCCGTGCCGGGCGATCTCGCGACCCAGACCGGTGGCTATGCCTATGACCGGCGCATGATCTCGGAGCTTGGCCTTCTCGGCTGGCAGATTGATGTCATTGGGCTGGGCAACGGTTTTCCGTTACCAAGCGATACGACGCGGGCCGCAGCACAGGCGTCCCTTTTCGACATACCCAAGGGCCGCACCGTCGCGATCGATGGGCTGGCGCTTGGTGCTTTGCCCGAAGCGGCGTCTCAACTTCGCACGCGAAATGCACTGCTAGCGATCGTGCACCATCCATTGGCTTTGGAGACGGGGCTATCGGCCGACAACGTTAGGAAGCTGCGCGCCAGTGAATGTCAGGCACTAACCGCAGTTGGCTCCGTCGTCGTAACCAGCGCCGCAACACAACGGTATCTGATCGAGGATTATGCCGTGCCCGCCAAGCGTATTTTCATCGCGCCACCTGGCAGTGATCCAGTCGCGCCGGCACAAGGCAGTACAGATGGCGTCGTCCGGCTCCTGTCAGTTGGGGCGATCGTGCCAAGGAAAGGCTTTGATGTGCTGGTCGCTGCCCTTGGGACGCTTGCCGAATTGCCGTGGCGTCTGACGATCGCCGGCGATCGCATGCGTGACCGACAAACGGCCGCTCAGCTTGATGCCGACATCGCGCTTCATCGGTTCAACGATCGAGTTACCGTTCTCGGTGAAGTGTCGCCGCATCAACTTGCCGAGCTTTACGTCGCGGCTGACGTGTTCGTTCTGGCCTCGCGTTTCGAGGGCTACGGTATGGCTTATGCCGAAGCCATCGCCAGAGGTCTTCCAGTGATCGGCACCAACGCAGGAGCGATACCGGAGACGGTACCACCTGGCGCGGGAATCCTCGTAAGGCCGGACGATGCGTCTGCGCTTGCAGCGTCGCTTCGCCGGATAATTGAGGATCCGGGCGAACGGCTACGCCTCAGCAACGCCGCGCGCGCGGCTTCCACCCGCCTTCCGACTTGGCAAGCTTCCGCAAGAATTTTTTCGCGTGCAATCGAGACCGTGGGATGAACGGTTTTTCAGCCACATGGTTAGCGCTGCGGGAACCCCACGATGTACGCGCCCGTAACCCTGAAGTCTTGGCCGCGGTGACGACGTCGTTTAAGCAGCACCTCACAATACGTATCACCGACCTCGCCTGCGGCATCGGATCGACGATGCGAGTGCTGAGTCCATTGCTGGGCGCGCGGCAAGAATGGCGACTCGTCGACAATGACTCCGCGCTACTTTCTGAGGCGGACGCCACCAGCTCTCTTGAACGTGTTGCCGCCACGGCCATGGCACTGGATCTAAATCGCAGTCTTGATGCGGCGCTCGAACGTCCAGTCGATCTGGTGACCGCCTCGGCACTGCTCGATCTCGTTTCCGAGACGTGGCTCGAACGCCTCGCGGCGATGCTCGCCGCCCGATCAATTCCGTTTTATGCGGCGCTGAGCTACGACGGACGAATCGAATTGACCCCACGCGATCCTTGCGATGCGGCCGTCATTGCCGCGGTCAATGCACATCAACGCACCGACAAGGGTTTCGGGCCAGCGCTGGGCCCCGCCGCAGCAAACTTCGCTGTCACCCACTTCCAATCGCATGGGTATTCTCTAGTGCACGGAAATTCCGATTGGCTCATCGGTTCGAACGATTGTGAGATGCAGTTAGAAGTTCTTTTGGGCTGGGCCAGCGCCGCAGTTGACACAGGCAGGCTGACCGTCGCTGACACAGACGCATGGTTGACGCGCCGCCGGGGTACGATTGCCGCAGGACTTTCGTCAATTCGCGTCGGTCACGTCGACATATTTGCTGCACCGATCCGCACGCGATGAGCTGAGAGATCGCAATCGAACAAAACCTCGTCGTCGATCAGATGTACGCGAATCGGCGGACGCAACGCATGATCGATACGCTCTATCTCAGGGAGGATGACGCTCTCGCGGCCAGAACCGATGATTATTGGTGAAACCACCACATGGAGGCGGTCAAGACAACCGGCGGCAAGAAAACGGGACACCGTGTCTGCGCCGCCTTCAACCAGCACTCGGCGCATGCCGCACCTGGCTAGCGCGCTTAGAATCGCGGCGGGAGCGAGCTGGCCATCGACAAGCGGCAAAGCGAGAACTTCTACGCCCGGAGGCGGCGCGCAGGATATGCCTTGCGCGGTGATCAATAGTCGCCGAACGCCGTCGGCCGCGAAGACCCGCGCACCGGCGCCTAGACGCCCCTTGGGATCGATTACCACCCGTACGGGCTGAGGCCCGCAGACACGCCGTACGGTCAACAAAGGGTCATCCGCTATGGCGGTACCGACACCGACGACGACAGCGTCCATCAGCGATCGTAGCCGATGAAGATGCATGAGGCCCGCCGATCCGTTTATGTATTTAGAATCGCCGGTTTTCGTGGCTATGCGGCCATCGAGCGACTGCCCTATCTGACCGACAACGACGAGGTCATCCACCGCGCCTTTCCGCAAGGGTCCGTACATTTCACTCCAAGGTTGCGGTAGGGGCTGGACCTCAGTACGGAAAGTATTGCTAAACTGTGTCCACGGGTCGTGAGACTCGCGCTCTGCAGAGCTGTTGGGGTCAGCCTGGACATTTCCCATTACCAAAATCTCTCAAACTCACGGGACTTAAAAGGCATGACCGCGTTGTAAATTCAGTTGGCCACTAGGCTGGCACAAATTGAGCCTATCTGGGACCGGAATGATGACAAGCTAGTGGTGTTCTTTACATTGGCGAGCTGCAAATAACGGAAAATTCCGAAATGAGTACAGTGCGGACGGGGACAAGCTCGACACTTTTCGGTGACAAGGGACACATCAGCGTTGGCCGCGGCGTTGCTGAATTCAACTGCCGGCGGCCAGTTCTTGTTACTGCCCAGAACGAAAGGCTTCTGGCGCTGCCGGTTGATGGGCTCGACGACGCGCGGCTGGCCGAATTTACGGCACTATGCGCGCCTTCCGAGCCGTACCTTGTCATTTCGTCTCGACGCGCGCTTGCGCTCGGCATCAATACGGGAACGTCGATGGCAGTTCGGCTTTCGTCGGCCCACGACGCTGAATCCATCCTGGCTTTTGTCGGTGACTCAACGAGCGAAGGGGTGCCGAGCGCGGTGCCAGCCGGCCGTGCCGCTGCGGCAGCAATCCAACTCGCCAAATTGTCTCATGGCTTACCCGCGGTTCTGGCCGCCGACCTGAACAGGCACGCTCCGACAAGCGGCCATCAACTCATAACGGTTGAAGCGGACGCTGCGGAAAGTTTTTTTGACAATGCAATTCAGTCGTTGACGCTAGCGAGCGAAGCTGTAGTGCCGCTCAATTCCGGTTCGAGCGCGCGCTTCATCGTATTCCGCGATGCGATGGGCGGGAACGAGGTTGCGATCATCGTCGGCAAACCCGACTACTCCAAACCGGTGCCCGTGCGGCTGCATTCGGCATGCTTGACAGGCGATGTATTCGGGTCGCGGCGCTGTGACTGTGGTGACCAGCTTCGGCTCGCGATTGCGCGTTTAGAGGACCTCGGTGGAGGCGTCATTCTCTACTTGGCGCAGGAGGGCCGCGGCGTCGGTCTCGCCAACAAGATGCGCACCTACCAGCTGCAGGATGATGGCCTCGATACGGTCGACGCAAATACGACCCTCGGCTTCGACGACGACGAGCGCGACTATGGAGTTGCTGCTCGCATGCTCGAGATGCTCGAATGCACGCGCGTCATTCTCCTCACCAATAATCCGACTAAACTCGATCGTCTCTCCAAGGCGGGAATTGAGATCGTCAGCCGAATGGCGCTCGAGGCACCCATAAACGCCGATAATCGACGCTATATGACCGCAAAGGTCACTCGGGCCGGGCACCGGCTCGGCCATCTCGTCGCTTCCCTTGGCGACCCCTCATAGTCGAAGCCCACGCTGGCAACGCGCAGCGACGCTGCTATCGTTACGGCGAGCGTCCGCAGGGTTGATGGATGGTGGCGTCCATGAAGCGTGATGTGCCGAGCCGGCAGATCGGTGAACTGACGTTTCTTGACGTTTCAAAACGCCTTCGCGCGAGCTCGATCCTTTGCATGCCGATTGGCTCCATCGAGCAACATGGCCCTCATCTGCCACTCAATACCGACGTTGTGCTGGCCGAGGAATATACCCGTCGCATCATTACCCGCTGGGGTGAAAGCTTCGATCTGTGGCAATTGCCGACGTTGGCCATAGGCCTTGCGCGTGAGCACGACTGGGCTCCAGGCACGTTGTCCCTGTCAATTCAAGGCATGACCGCATTCATGCGGGATCTCGGACGCGAAATCGTCCGCAGTCTGCCCGCACGCAACCTCGCCATTTTCAATGGTCACGGCGGAAATCGTGGAATTCTGGAAGCGTTGGCGCAAGAACTTCGAGCCGATTTCGGGCTCAATATTTGCGTGCTCCACCCTACCACCTGGCCTGAACTCGACACAAAAGCGGAGGTTCCCGAAATTCACGGCGGGAAGAACGAAACGTCGATGATGCTGGCTCTCGCACCCAATTTGGTGAGGCGGGAGCAAATAACGCAATTGCAACGGTCGCCTAACAACGACGCCGTGCGAACTACCATCCTCGATCAGGCTGTTACATGGCCATGGACCACGAACGAGGCGCAGATCGCTAATCTGGGCGTCATTGGCGATGCACAAGCGGCGTCGGCAGAATTTGGGTTATCGCTGCTCAAGCAGATTGAGGAAGTGGCCGGGTCCGTTTTCAAGCGGCTTTTGGACAGACAGCACCTTGTGCGCAGCTAAAGCAAATAGTGGGGTTTTGTCCTGGTCTACTCTTCGGACCGGCACCGATGTTCTGCAGGCTTTGGTGATCGCGATCGGTCTCTCTTGGTCGATCGCGTTCTTGGTGGTCGCGCTTCACTACGAGTTGCAGCTTTATGCCGACGGCGCCATGTTTTCCTATGCAGTTGCGGTCCAGGATGGCTGGGCATTCCATTGGCACAATATTTCTGCGCGCGTGTCTGTCTTCGTACTTACGCTGCTGCCCGCTGAGATTTACGTCGGACTGACCGGCAGCCCGCTCAACGGTATCAAGGTCTATGGATTTCTGCTTTATGCCGCTCCGTTTTTCAGTCTGATTTGCACCTTCGTTGCGGACCGCTCATATGGCCGTATCATTTTTACCTGCGCCTGCGGTTCGACCGCCCTGCTCTGCCCGCTGATTTTCGGTTTTCCCACTGAGATGTGGTCGGCGCATGCGCTGTTCTGGCCGGCACTCGCCATTAGTCAATATGCACGCCACAACCTCGTCGGGACCGCGCTCGTGTTTGTCGCGATACTCGGACTCGTCCTTACGCACGAAGGTGCGCTCGTTTTAGCGATCGCAATAGTGCTTACGCTCGCTTTGCGTGGACTGCACAATCCGTATTTCCGGCGGGCCAGCTGGGCCGTGATTGCCGCACTAACGGTTTGGCTGGCTGTGAAGATAATGTTGCCGCCCGACGAATATTTTTCGGGCGCATTGGTGAGGGCCGCACTGCACTTTTTCGATCTCAGTGTTTTTCAGATAAATGTTGTATTGCTGCTGCTGGCGACGACCATCGGCTATATCTTTATTTACATCGGCTTTTCGCAGGTCGCACCGCACAAGGCGCATTTCTGGGCCGGTGCAATCGTTTTTTTTGCACTCGCGATTTATTGGTCGTGTTGCGATCAATCAGTTCACGCCAGCAACAGATATTACCTCCGCACTGCGCTGGTGCTCATAACGCCATTGATCGGAGCTTTTGCCGGACTTTCCGCAATGCGTGCAGACGGATTGGCGCTGCCAACTCGAAAGCTTAATCTCCTACTCGCCACGCTAAAGAGTGGACCGGTTGTCCAAGCGCTTATTGGCGCGTTTGTACTTGTAACTTTGGCCCATGTGGTGGAGACCGAAAAATTCGTCGTGGCCTGGCAAAGCTACAAATTCGAGGTTGCAGCGCTTGCTACGGGCAGCGTTTCTGACCCTGCACTTGGCGACCCACGTTTCGTCTCGTCCAAGCGGATCAGTCCCGTTTTGAACCGGCTGTCCTGGAACTCAACCACGCCGTATTTGTCCGTGATCGTTGCAAACCTGGTTCCTAACCGGCTGGTCGTCGATCCGACCGCGAATTATTTCTGGCTGTCCTGTGAAACAGCGACTGCGAACTACGAAGCCTTGCGTTCCGTCCCGTCGGTAAGCCGTGACCTTGTGCGCATTTATGCTTGCCTGCACCGCTAGATCGGCAACAGGCAGTCTCTCACGAGAACTGCACAGCTTGATCCGACGGGCACAAACTGATTGGCTTCCTAACCGTCTCTTCATCGTAATTTCTTTCATGGATAATCCGGATTTTCTCGTTATCGGTGGCGGCAGTGCCGGGGCGGTCGTTGCCGCACGACTGTCCGAGGATCCTGCAACTCGCGTACTGTTGGTTGAGGCCGGCCACGACACGCCACCAAATGCGTTGCCAGCCGATATCGCCGACACGTTTCCCACCTCGTCGCTCAATCCGGATTATTTCTGGCCAGGGCTACAAGCTGTGCGTTCGTCCGGGGGACCGCCGCGGCCTTTCCCGCAAGCGCGTATCATGGGCGGCGGCTCAAGCGTCATGGGCCTCTGGGCGCTGCGCGGCGTCCCTTCCGATTTCGATGCATGGACCGCCGCCGGCGCCGAAGGTTGGGGCTGGACTGAACTTTTGCCATATTATCGCAAACTGGAAAACGACTTCGACCGCGATCAAAGCCAAACCGCACGCGGGACTTATCCTATCCGCCGGCTGCCGCGACACGAATGGCCCGGATTTGTATCGGCAATCGAGCGAGCGGCCGTAGAGCGAGGCTTGCCGCTTGTCGAAGATATCAATGAGAAACCGGGCGAAGGCTTTTTCCCTATGCCGCTCAGCCAGGACATGACGACGCGCGCGTCAAGCGCGCACGCCTATCTAACCGACGCTGTGCGGCGCCGCCCGAATCTGAGAATTATGGCCAACGCGTGCGTGACCGCACTGCGGTTCGATGGCCTAAAGGCCAAAGGCGTGAACATCGATCACGCCGGCAAAAAAGTGGAAATTACTGCACGCGAGATTGTTCTGTGCGCGGGCGCAATACATTCACCGACAATATTGCTGCGTGCCGGCATCGGGCCGGCAGATGAACTGCAAAAAATCGGCATTGCACCAAGACTCGATCGTCCCGGTGTCGGACGCAATCTGCAAAACCATCCATATCTGCATTTCGCGCTTACGCTGCCACGACGGTCGCGGCTTAAAAACACCCTGCGAAGGTTTGCGATCGCGGGCGCACGCATGTCCTCGGGCCAGCCCGGAGCCCCACCTGCGGACTTGCTGCTGTTTACGATTGGCCGTGTCAGCCCCCGTAACTACGGTCCGGATGTTGCGATGGTTGGATGTGCGCTCTACGCACCATACTCGCGTGGAGCGGTTTCACTGGTGAGTCCCTACGCAGACATATCGCCACGCGTTGAATTCAGGCTGTTTAAAGATCCGCGCGATCCGCCGCGAATGTTGACGGCGGCGCGGTTTACCGAAGCCTTGTTGTGCGCGCCAGGGGTCGCCGCAACTTACAATGATGCGTTCCTGCTGCCGCCGGTCATGTCGCTGCACCAGTTCAACCGGCCCGGCGTCATCGGGGATATTTTGGCCGTCGCTGCGAAGGCTGTGCTGAACGCACCCGCTCCCGTCAGCCGCCAAATCGTTGGCAGGGTCATCCGGCCGGGCCGATGGTTCGCAAACAAGAACAAAAAGGATGAGCTAAGCGATGAGGAACTGCTTGCAGCAGCCGCGCCAATGGCGCATCCAGTCGGCAGCTGTTCGATCGGCCGAGCCGACAATCCGATGGCGGTTGTCGACCCGTCGTGCCGGGTTTACGGACTATCCAATCTCCGCGTCGTCGACGCCTCCGTGATGCCACGCGTGCCAAGCGCCAACACCAATTTGCCGACGATTATGGTTGCCGAGCGCGTAGCCCAGTTGATCCGCCAGGAGCAAATAGGGCCGTGATAGACAGCCAGATGACGGCGCCACGCGCCTCGCAGGCATTGAGTAACCTGCTTGAATGTCCGCTGTGGGCGATAAGGGGATATCATTGGCCCTCTTTTACATTCTTACGAACGGGAACCGCTATGTGCCCTCGCCTTCTGTTTCTTCTTGCCCTCCTTCTGTTGCCTGCTCCCGCGCTTGCCGGTGCCAAGGAGAAGGTCGCGGCACTGGCTCCGTCTGGGCTGGTGCTTGTGGTGAAGGCCGATGGCAACGAGTTGGTGGCCCAGAACGCAGACGAGCCTTTCGTCCCGGCCTCGGTCACCAAGATCGTGACCGCTTGGCTAGCGCTGGAGGTCCTGGGTGGTGACTATCGCTTCAAGACGCGTTTCTACCTGGACAACAACCGGGTGCTGTACGTCCGTGGCGGGGGAGATCCTTTCCTGGTCTCCGAAGAGCTGGCTCTGCTCGCACCCCTGCTGGTCGCTGCGATCGGCAAGCAGCCGATCAGCGGCATCGTGCTCGACGCGAGCTACTATCCGGCCAACCTCCGCATCCCGGGCATCGAGGACAGCAAGGAATCGTACGATGCCCTGAACTCAGCTTTGGCGGTGAATTTCAATACGATCAACGCGGTACGCGACGGCAACAGCGTCCGTTCCGCTGAAAAGCAAACTCCAATCACTCCGCTGGCGATCAGCCAGTTCCGTGCGCGGGGCCCGAAAGGTCGCGGCCGCATCAGCCTCAGCCAAGACCCTGCGGTGAGCCTGAGATACGCCGGCGAGCTGATCGCCGCGTTCATCGAGCAGGCTGGTGGCAGCGTCAAGGGCCCGATTTCAATCGGACCCGTGCGCAAGGGCCTGGAGCCCGTCTATGTTCACCAGCAGTCGCGCACCCTTTCCGAGATCCTGGTCCTGTTGCTCATGGCCTCGAACAACTACATCGCCAACCAGGTCTTTCTGGAAATTGGCGGACAGCGTAAGGGTGGCCCCGTCAGCCTGGAGAAATCGCTACAGGTCGCGAACGAGTACCTGGCTGCGCAGGGTCTTGCCGAAGCTATCCATCTCGAAGAAGGCTCGGGCATCAGCCGCGGCAACCGCTTCACGGCGCGCGGTCTCGCCAAGGTACTCGACCTTTTCGCGCCGCACGCCAACCTGCTTCGCGGCCATGATGGCGGCTTGAACAAGACGGGCACCCTCGATGGCGTCCGCACACTGGCGGGTTACGCCAATACCACTACGAATGGGCAAGTGCGTTTTGTGATCTCGTTGCGGAGCAACAACGGCGCGATGCGCTTCCAGCTGCTCCAAGCCATCAAGTCCGCGCTGTAGGCAGCGCGAGCCGGCCCGTATTGATCTTTCCTGTGCCGTTACGGACCGGGACTCCGATTGACATGATAAGGCGCTGGCAGAGAAAGATAGGCTGGCCGGATAAAAACCGTCACCGCCGGCTTCAGGCAGGGCGGCCGCCCTCGAATTCGAGCGCATCGAATCCAACCTGGCGATCAACGACATAAATCAACCCACGCTGATCGAGCACCACGTCGTTGCTTTGCGGAGCAGGGCGCCCGCCCGCTGGCTCGGGGATGAAATGGCCGACTTCGCGCGGGGCCGACGGGTCTGCAACGTCGACAACGCGCAGGCCGGCGCTGAACCACACTGCAAATACGAGGGTGCCGGCCATGCGTTCGTGGAACTGATGCGCGCCGAAGCGCGCGCCCGCCGTGCGGGCGAATGGCGAATCGAGTTCACTCACCTCGAACAGCGAGAGAGGCTTTACATTCGCATAGTCGCTGACGTCGAAAATCGACATGCCGGCATGTGGTCGGCCGCGCCGCGCGTACTCTTCATCCGCGCTCTGCGCCTGATCCTCTTCGTCTATAGCAATCGCAATACGCTTGCCGCCCAGTTTAACCGGCACCGGCATCACCGTATGCGTGGGCTCCGGAAATGGCGGATGATAGTTAAAAGACGCAACCGTTTTGGGCTTTCTTAGATCGGCGATATCGACGACGCGAAAGCCCCCATGCCAGCAGCTCGCCCACATCTCATTGCCAAATCGTAGCGCGTGGTGGAGGCGGTGGCGCTTGCCTGACCATGAAGGCTTTTCGCCCGCACCAAGATTCTGTCCCGGCATCCACCAACGCGAAATTTCGTCCGGTTTTTTGGGATCGCGCAGGTCATAAATGACTAGAATGTTGCCGACGAAGCCTTCCATCTCGGTAGAGATATAAGCGTAGCGCTCGTCCATATCGAAACGATGCACGCCGATGCCCCCGGTCAATTGATAATGTATGAGATTCGGCTTTGACGGATTGGACACATCGTAAATGCGAAAGCCGCCGTTGCGATAAGGCTGCAATTCGGCAGCCTCTATCGCCGCAAGATCAGCCACGGTGACGCGAAGTTTCTCCGCCAGTTCTGCCCGGGCCGGCTCCCGACCAAGGGCGTCTTGCAACTCGCGCCGCACACCCGGCAATTGCTCCGCGCGCCGCCCCACCGGCGTCGGATTTCGCTCGTGGTTCACCACCATCAGATCGCCGGCGACTCGCACCTTGTGGCTGTGCGAGGCCGGATCGTCGAGCGTTACGGTCGTCACCAGACGCGGGTTTTTCGGATCCGATATGTCGACGATCGATGTACCGAGGTTTTTCTTGTTCGGGATGTGCCCGACATAGGCATATTCGCCCGCGATGGTCACCTGCCCCGCCCCGGGCAAATCGAGGTGCCCAAGCCGCCGCACATTACGCGCCAGTGCACCAGTCCATCGCTCCGCCGTCTGCATGGCTTTTCCCTGTGCGTGTTCTTGCCGAAACCCGGTTCCAATCTTTCGGGATCACGCGCTATTTATCCAGCGTGGCTCCGGAGTCTTTGACAATCGCAGTCCATTTTGGGATTTCGCTATTGATGTAGGCTCGGAATTCCTCGGGCGTGTCACCAACGATATCCACGCCGAGCTTGCCAAGTGAGGCCTGCACGCTCGCGTCGTTCAAAGCCTTGACTGCTGCGTCGTGCAGCACCGCAATCACTTGTGGCGGCGTGCCGGCGGGTGCAACCAGTCCATGCCAAGTGCTCGCATCGAAGCCCTTCAGACCCCCTTCATCCATGGTCGGCAGGTCGGGCAAAATCCGTGTGCGCTTGAGCGTGGTCACCGCCAGTGCGCGCACGCGTCCGCCTTCGATATGACCTATTACGGAAGCGGCGGTGGCAAACATTATCTGGTCGTGACCGGCAATTACATCCTGCAAGGCGGGCGCAGCGCCCTTGTAAGGCACGTGCACAATATTGATCTTTGCTTCCGACTTGAACAGCTCGCCGGCAAGATGCGCGGCCGCCCCATACCCAGAAGATGCAAAATTGATTTTGCCCGGTTGCGCCTGCGCGAGCGCGATGAGCTCTTTGAGCGAATGCGCCGGAACTTCCGGATTGACCACTAGAATATTGGCTTGCGTGCCAACCAGCGTGATCGGCGTGAAGTCCTTCTCAGGGCTGTAGTTAAGACGTTTGTACAATGATTCATTGGTGGCGAGGATGCTGTTGTTGCCCATCAGCAGCGTGTAGCCATCAGGCGCCGCATGCGCGACGGTTTCGGCCGCGAGATTGCCTCCGGCGCCCGGACGATTTTCGATTACGAACGGCACACTAAGCAGTTGCTCCATCTTTTTGCCGACAATGCGGGCGAGCACGTCGCTCGGTCCGCCAGGCGTGAACGCCACCACCAGCGTAACGGGGCGGTTTGGATAATCGGCCGCAGCCACGGGTGGGCTGATTGCAAGCAGGGCTGCAACGCCAAGGAGGGTAGTCCGAATCCTGATTGGCAAAAAAGACATCGGAATTTTTTTGTGTCCGGCGGCCCCGAGATGAACCGAACCACTGGCCTTGGGTAAGTGCAACTGTTATATCCGCGCCACCGAATGCTTGCCCAGCCACGCAGTCGAGACAGGCCGCTCGGCGTCGCTTCGGTGGGGAGCGCGGTGACTCATCTTCGGCGCATGGCTTTCGCAGTAGGTACAGCACCCGTCGCTATTCCCACCGATTGGTGGTTCAACCGCAGCGTCAGGCAGCAGGCCGAGCCGCCGCTGCGCAGGAAGGCTGTAAGCGGGGTCTCAATCACCGTATAACCGCGCTCCTCAAGTCGCGAGCGTAGCGTGCCGCTGCAGCTCGACAGCAGGATGGTGTGGCCGAAGCTGACTGCGTTGGCAGCGAAGCGCGCGGCATCGTCCGCCGCGAGTTCGATGCGCTGCTCGGGCGGGACTCGCGTGTGAATCAGCGCCAGCCCCTCTGCCGTGAAGGCGGCCTGATAATACATCACGGCGCCACATGGGAGAGGACTGAAGCAGGTGTCGAGGTGATAGAAGGCCGGATCGGCCAGCGCCAGTGCCACACAC
>Ga0310916_10000035_pt1 | contig 52492 bp, 47 predicted proteins | sample GREbulkMGLF176_FD_203444 | JGI IMG/M metagenome (GOLD analysis project Ga0310916, IMG submission 203444) | Lab enrichment of tropical soil microbial communities from Luquillo Experimental Forest, Puerto Rico - GRE.bulkMG.LF176 | ecosystem: Environmental > Terrestrial > Soil > Tropical forest >...
CGCCGGGTGATGGTTTCGGCACGCTTGGACTGAAAACCAGCCAGACCCGTGGAGTGGCGGAGCTTGGTTTCCTGTTCTGAGTAGTCATTATGCGGTACGGCGGAGGGCAGCACGTCTACAGTCCGTCTGAGATAAGCAGGCCCTTCGCCAACCGCACCACAGCAATGGCAAGACGAAGCACGCACAACCTATCGAAGGAGAATAGAAATGGCTGACGAAGCCCCAAAGATGCAAGCAACTCTGGGACTCACTGGTCTCACGATGAACGCGATGGCGCTCATTGCACCCGGCGCCTTCCTATGGCTGACATTCGCCGGGCAGGCGGCCGCCGGCGCAACTGCTCCCGCCATGTGGGTCGGCATCCTGTTTGCAACCGTTTTGTGCCTCGCTACGGCCGTTTGCTACGCCGAGATGGCCAAGCTCTATCCCGGCACGGGAAGCTCCTACTACTTCGCCGAGCAGTCCTTCCTGAATCACGAGAAGGCATGGCCGTATGCCCGACTCGCCAAGTTCATCGTCGGCTGGGGCTCACATCTGTACTACTGGGTATACCCGGGCGTGATGGTCGGTGTCATCGGCGTCATCTCCGGCTACCTGGTGGGAACGCTTTGGCCGACCTTCATGAACGCCTCGAATCCTGGCCCTGCGTTCATGATGTTAATGGCGATTGTGTTCTCGTTTGGCGTTGCTTATATCGCCCATCGGGGTGTCAACGGTTCAACGGCAGTGAACATCGTTATCAACATCATCCAAATCAGCGCATTGCTTGTGTTTTCTTTCGTCGCCTTGGGTTACCGCATGAATCATCCGCCGGGTAGCACTGCCGTCCAGTTTGACTCGCAGACGGGAGCCGCATACAGCTGCGAATTTGCTACCACTAAGACCGTTGTGAATGGTCAGCCCACCGATACCATCGTGCGGGCGGCTGATGGCACTCCACAGTGCGCGGTGGATGCAGCCGGAAAACCCATACCTTATGTCATCAGCTATCCCGAGAGGGATGCCAGCGGCGGATTCCTGACCCACCCGAATGCCAAGTCCGTCGTACGCATGCACAACTTCGGCTGGATGTTCGTTCAAGCCACCATCGCCATTCTGATCCTGGTGGGCTTTGAATCGGTCACCTCGATGGGTGGCGAAGCGAAGAACGCCAAGCGTGATGTGCCGATTGCGGTGATCGTATCGCTGTTGGTGCAAGGCTGTTTCTGTTACCTGTTCGAGTACTTCGCCGCCAACTATGTGCTCAACAGCGGTTACACCATGCAAAACGCAGCGAGTTCGGCTGCGCCCATCGGGGATCTGATGATTCTTGTGGGCGATACTTTGTTCGGCAAAGGACACGGTCGCATTTTTATGCTGATTGAAGCGGCCACCGTGTTTCTCGCGCTGATCGGCACCACTCTCTCTTGTATGAACACGGGTGCGCGCGTGACCTACGCGATGGGGAAAGACAAGGAGATGCCCGATTCGATGGGCGCCCTGCACTCTACCAACTTGACTCCGCATCGCGCTATCTGGGCACTGGCTGTCATTTCCGCCATCGTCGGCTGTCTCACAGTTGTGATGTACTTCGGTGACGGATCAGCACCTGCGGACACCGCCATCCAGGCCCTGCCGCACGGCTTCTGGTCGAGCTTCGGATACACCACACACGACAAGATGGCGGCGTTGCCCAACTCGTTCCTGACGATGACGCTGGCCTCCAACTTCGGCACGTTCCTGCTTTACATGTTGAGTTGCTTTACCTGCATCGTCTGTTTCCACGGCCACCCTCAGTTCAGCTTCTTCCGTCACCTCGTCATTCCACTTTTTGGCCTGCTCGCGAACCTGGCCTGCATGGGTTTTTACCTGGTTGGACCGTTCATGGGGTACGGCACAAAAATGGAGCCGTTGCTCGCCCTGGGCATCGCAATTGTCTGGGCACTATACGGAGGAGTCTATTTCCTTCGTGCCAGCAAGATGAAGGGGCGGACAACGCTGGTGGAGACCCGCAGCGTACCTGCATAACTGAAGGATCGGATGGGACTCAGGGCGGGTTGCGACCCGCCCTTTTTTTGCGATAAACAACAAACATCGGAGTGGTCGGCCGGCCGAAGACCGGTTCATCGTCGATGCTCGACATAGAATTCACCCAACTCTCGGACCCGGGTCGGACGCGGGAACACAACGAGGACTATCTGGGATATCTGCTGCCCTACACGCCTGAGCAGCTGCGCTCGCACGGCTGCGTGTTCGTGCTGTGCGACGGTGTGGGAGGACAGAGGAAGGGTGAGGTGGCGTCGCAACTTGCGGTTGAGGCGGTGCTGGAGGGCTTCTCGCATGCCAAAAAGGGGGAGCCGCACAAGGCGGTACTCTCGCGTGCCATTCAAGCCGCCAACTTGCGAGTCTATGAGCAGGGCAGTGAGTCACCCGCGACGGCCGGCATGGCGACTACCATCGTGGCGTGTGCGCTGCGCACCGATCGCGCTGTAATCGCGCACGTCGGCGACTCGCGCTGCTACTTGGTACGCGATGGTCGGGCACGAATCATCACGCGCGATCACACCATCGCTGCCGAACAGGTACGGTTGGGAATTTTGTCCGTGGCCGAAGCTATAGAGTCGCCCAATCGCCATCTGCTTAACCGCTCAGTAGGGAACGATCTGATAGTGAACGTCGAAATCGACGAAGTACAGGTGCAAAAGGGCGACCTGCTGTTGCAGTGCTCCGACGGCTTACATGGTTCGGTATTGCCGGAAGACATCGCTTCCATTCTGACCCGCTTCGGCGTTCTAAGCACGGCCGGGGAGAGATTAGTGGAGCTGGCTAATCAGCGCGACGGCAAGGACAATATCAGCGTGCAGTTAATTCGCGTCCATGACGTTGAGCGCACCGGCATGTACCGGGGAAGACCGTACAACTTGCGATGATGCCCCGTTTACTCAAGTGTGCCCTTTATGCACTCTTTATGCTGCAAATTCCCCAATTCTGGCATCATTATTGGAGGGATGACCAATAACACCGCTGCAACCTTCTCCAGTTACGTCCCTGCAGTGTCGCACACTGAATCCAGCCATCCATGACCACCCTTCACACCGACGAACTTCTCGACCACTACCGCATCGACAAGCTGATTGCCCGCAGCGGCATGGCTTCCATCTATAAAGCGACCGATACCCGTAACGACCGTCCTGTCGCCATCAAGATTCCCCATCCCGAGATGGAAGCCGATCCGGTGCTGTTTGACCGCTTCAAGCGGGAGGAAGAGATCGGCAAGAACATGGAGCATCCCGGCGTGATGCGCGTCTTTACCGACGACGACCGTAGCGGGATGTACATGGTCATGGAATGGGTAAGTGGTCGCCTGCTGCGTCAGATCCTCAACGAAGAGCGCAAATTGACGGCCGAGCGTGCCGTCCGCATTACCGCTCGCATTCTCGACGCGTTGCAGTACATCCACGATCGCGGCGTCGTGCACCGCGACCTGAAGCCGGAGAACGTCATGGTTGATGAGCACGATAACATCAAGCTCATCGATTTCGGCATCGCCTCGAATGCGGGTTCGCGCCGCCTGACCTTCGCCAAGCTCTCGCAGACCATGGGTACGCCCGATTACATCTCACCCGAACAAGTACGTGGCGGGCGTGGCGATGCACGCAGCGACATCTACTCGACTGGCGTGATGCTCTACGAGATGCTGACCGGCAGAGTCCCGTTCACCGGTCCTAACCCATTCGTCGTGATGAATGACCGGCTGCTGAACAACCCAATGCCGCCGCGGGAGATCGATCCGACAATCACGCCGCAGTTGCAGGAGACGATCTATCGGGCTATAGAACGCGAGCCTAAGAATCGCTACCAGCACGCCCGCGAATTCAAGCATGATCTGGAGCACCAGGACCAGGTCGGAGTGGCCGATCGCGCCGAACTGCACGACTGGCGCGTGAAGCGCAATCCCTGGACCCGCCGCATTACCTTTTACATTGCGATGGCTCTGATCCCGGTTGTGGTGTTCGCGCTACTGTTGTGGGTAGCGAAGCACAGCTGACGAGAAAGAGTGGAGCCGCGCTTCAACGCGGCGTCCAAGCGATCCTTCTGCTGTCCTGAGTCGGCTTCCCCCGACGACACATCTTTGCCAGGGTGTGAGACCCGAGCAAGTCAGTCACCCTATCGCTATCTCTGTATGAAGTCGTCGCTGTGCACCATAAACTCGGGATATGCGCCTGCGCCGAGTTCGTACAAATCCATGCCCTGGCGCTCGCCGTCCGACTCGACACGATAGTGAATGAGGCGATTCAGGACCCAATTCAAACTGTACGTCATGGGTAAGACGAATCCTACCAAGGTTGCTATTCCCACGAGCTGCGCCAGCCATTGACCAGGCGCGCCAGCAGTTCGGATTCCGGCAAACATTCCTGCAGCCAGCAATCCCCATAGCCCGGCAACCGCGTGGGAAGACACTGCTCCTCCCGGATCGTCCACGCGCAGATACATCTCGAGCCACTCCACCGAGAGGGCAACCAGCCCACCCGTTACCAGCCCAATGATGATGGCGACCGCTGGGCTGATCATCGCCGTTGCCGCGCTGCTGGCCACCAGTCCACCAATCCATCCGTTAGCGCTGATCGATGCGTCAGGCCGGCCAAAACGTATCTTAGTCACAATCACAGCCACCAACGACGAACCCGCCGCGCACAGCGTGGTGTTGATTCCCACCAGCACCAGAGCAGTAGGCGGAATTCCGCCGAACAGCATCGCCCCGGCGCTATTGAGACCGAGCCATCCCGCCCACGCCAGAATGCAGCCGAACACCACATGAACCAGGTTGTGGCCTGGGATACCGACGGGCATTCCATCCTCCGAGTATTTCCCGGTTCTCGGTCCGATGATCCAAACCACTGCCAGCGCCGTCAGTCCTCCAACACCATGAATCGTGCCCGCGCCACCCGTGTCGAGGAAACCTCGCCCCAATCCGTAGATCACCCCAACTTGCGATAGCCAGCCTCCTCCCCATACCCAGTGAGCGAATAGAGGATATGTCCACCCCGACATAACCGCCGAAGATGCGCAGATCGCACCAAACCGCCAGCGATCGGCAGCCGCGCTTAAAGGAATCATGGCTGCTATCCCGACGGCGAACATCTGCAGCAGCACTGCCAGTGACGCAGGTGAGTTGCTTAGCTCCTGACCGCGCAGAAAGAGTGGTTGCGCAGCGATCCAGTCCCATGGTTTTCCGCCGATGATGGCTACATGTGTGCTGCGGCCTGCGAAACCTTCCCACGAAAATCCGATGGCGATATAAACCAGCGCTGCAACCGCCACCACGCACATGGACGCCAGCATCGCGTGCGCTGCGCTCCGCGTCTTTCCCAGTCCATTGTTGGTAAGCGCCAGCCCGGCGACCGCTAAAGGCACCAGAAGAATGGAGAACACACACAGCGCTGCACTAATTTCTGACCAGACGGGAGATTGTTGCATCAGTCCTCGACCTCGGTTTGGATGAGGTTCGCACGAAAGACCAGCATCAGTCCGAGAATTTCAATAGCCATCCCGGCCAGGACAAAAATCGCGCGCGACGTTGCTGCATTCAACATCTCGAGTGCTGCAAGTACAAGAAACCATCCCGCAAGAAGTAAGAGAAAGCCGATGGGCCTCATGAGAAGACTTTACAGGAACCGGCCTGCGGCGAAGCTCGCCGTAGCTCCCCGGGGCACACTTCTACCGCAGCGTGTAAGGCTAATCGTCTGCAGCAGCCATCGTCCAATCGATTTTTTTGATGAGCGCTAAAAAAAGGATGGCGTCGGCACCAAGCTCGTTCCTTGCTACGATGAAGACTCTGTGCTGAGTTAGTCTGTGGGCATGAGACAACTATTTAACCAACTGGTCGCCACCAGGCCGGGCATGCTGAGCGTGTTATTGCTGGCCGCATTTTTTGAAGCCTACGGAGACTCCTGCTTTCAGCAGGGAATGCACCGCGCTTCAGGCATCGCGCGGTACGGAGCCTTCGCTCTTGGCGTGCTAGCCCTAGCGCTTTACGGGCTGACCGTCAACACTCCGCCATGGGATTTTGGCAAGCTTCTGGGACTTTATGTGGTTCTGTTCTTTCTCGTGTCCCAGGTATTGGCGAAAGTGCGCTTTCAGCAATCGCCGTCGGCCCCGGTACTCGTGGGCGGAACACTCATCGCAGCCGGCGGCGCGGTTATAACCTTCTGGAAAGCATGACAGGGAGCAAGCCATGACCAAAGTCGAAGCCATCATTCAACCGTCTCGTTTCGAGGCACTCAAGGACGCCCTCATAGAAGTGGGCGTGGACGGCATGACCGTCTTCGAGGTCCGCGGACATGGCCGCCAGAAAGGCCACACCGAGTCATACCGTGGCCGCGAATACAACGTGGACCTGCTGCCCAAGATCAAGATTGAAATGGTGCTCGACGACGCAATGGTCGACCGCGCCGTTGATACCATTCTAAAAGTCGCGTCCACCGGCAAAATCGGCGACGGCAAAATCTTTCTTTCCAAGATCGACGAAGCCATCCGCATCCGCAACCAGGAGCGTGGCGTGATGGCGCTGTAGCTTCTTATGCGGGGTTCGAATTCCCGTCGCTGCTATACTTCCCAAGCAGCGTGCTAGATTCCCCCAGGACTTGCTTAGAGAATCGTGCGTAGTTTAGCTAATGGACGGCGAAGACCCTCGCGGCATCGTAAGAACGCAAAACCTACGCTGTCGCTACTCGCTCAATCAGGTTGTCCTGCTCGGCCTTGCTTTCTGCGCCGATGGTGAACGCATCCAGCAGATTCAGTGATAGCGCATACTTCAGGGCCTCGCTCTGACGAGTGCGCAAATCCCCCTGTCCGAGAATCTTCATGCCAACGATTCCCTTGCCCGATGCTTTCATCTGTTTGATCACGCTCAACACCGTGTCGGGATCCGCATCCATATGCGAGCCGATGGGGTTAATGCGCACCAGGTCTACTTCCACCCACGGCGACTTGGCCGCGGCACGCAGCGCCTCGATGCTGTGACAGGAACAGCCATGTGCGCGGATTACGCCCTTCTCCTTCGCCTCCGACAGCACCTCCATCACCCCTTTGTAGCGCTCGGTCCAGTTGCCGTCAGTCAAACAGTGCATTAGCACGATGTCGAGGTAGTCGGTGCCCAGTTCGCGGCGATAACGGTCGAGGTCGGCCCCCATCTCCTGCGGAGTTCGCGACCAACTCTTGGTCATCACCGTGATCTTGTCGCGCGGCAATTGCTTCAGCGCGACCGCCACATGCGGGTGACTTCCATAGGCGTCGGCGGTGTCGAAGAAACGCAGTCCGTGATCGTAGCCGTTCAACAGAAGCGCTGAAAGTCCACCAACACCGAGCGCAGTCTGGTTCGAGTGTTTCGCGTAACCGACCGTGCCGGTTCCCATGGCGAGCCGGCTGGTGTTGATCCCGGTCTTCCCCAGCGTGACGGTGTCGGTGGCCGTGTACTTGCGCGATAGCTGTGTTTCGGCCAGGGAGTTCAGGATCGATTGACGCGCTAGAAATGCGGCACCAAGTCCTGCGGCCGCGCTGCGAATGAAGTCTCTGCGATACATTTCCGCCTCCCGCGATGTCCCGGCAAACTTTGTACCATTAGACGAACAAAGAATTCCGGCGGCTGCAAGATAAAAGCTCAAGAACCAGCCGTTCCGATGCCCGATTTTGAATTCCGTCCCCGATATGCGACCCTTTCGCCGTGCGCGCTGTTGCCATGCTGGCCCTGTTTGCGAAGCAGCAAGACGTCCGACCCTTCGAGGTGCCAGGCATCAACGTTTTTACCGGCAACGAGCTCGATCCCACCGACACACCCGACGCCGCCTTGATCTTTGGCGGCGACGGCACTTTGCACCGTCACCTGGGCACGCTCGCTCTTAAGAAGATTCCAACTTTGTCCGTACCGATCGGCAGCGCCAATGATTTCGCCACCAGTGTCGGAATTCGCTCCGTCGCCGACGCGCTCGCGGTATGGCAGCAGTTCGTCCACACGCAAACCAATACAAAACTCGTGGATCTCGGCACAATTCAACCGCTACATCCCTTTGAGGCTGCCGAGATGCTTCCTCCCGCGGAAGACGATCCTGCCGACGAGCCGTGGCAAGGCGAGTCGCTTGAAACCCTGCACTTCGTTCCCGACGGCCCCCGCCGCGATCTCCCGCAACTCGGCCCGCGTATCGAACATTCGCAGGCGCGGCGCTGGATTGAAGCTGCTGACGAAGCTTCGCGTACCCGCTATTTCTCCTGCATTGCCGGAACCGGGCTCGACGCGGTCATCAGCCGGCAGATCACGAGGCAGCCACGCTGGTTGCGCTCGCATGGCGGATATGTGTGGGCATTGCTGCAAAGCCTGCCGCGGTTTCAGCCGCCGCAGATTGTCGTCTCCCTCGAAATCGATGGCGATTGGCGAACGCCGGTGCGCGAACCGGGCATGCTAGTCGCTGCCGGCAATGGCCCCCAGTACGGCAGCGGGATGCGAGTGGCTCATCTGGCGGATATGGCTGATGGGCTGCTCGATGCTTGCTTTGTCCGCCAACTCAGCAAGCTGCGACTGCTGCGATTGTTTCCTGTGGTATTTCGCGGAGCCCACATCGGCATAAAAGAAGTCGAGTACTGGAAAGCCACGCGTGTGCGCATCCAGACCGATCCCGTTATGGACTTCTACGCCGATGGCGAGTACGTCTGTCCTACGCCCGTCGAGCTGGGTGTCAAGCGCGAAGCGCTGCTGGTGATCGTTCCCGCTTAACGAACTGCCGGAAAATTCATTCCCCGAGTTTTTGCGTCACCACGACTTTACAGGCGGTGGAAAAAGTCAAGGCGGGCGTCTTTTTGGAGGCAGCGCAGCTTTAATTAATGCGCCGTACAAGTACTTATTCTTGTTATCTCGAGGCGATATTACTCGCCGGGGATCTGCGTTCTTGACTTTTTCTGCAACCTGTTTAGTCGGGCCATCAGGCCTTGTTTTTGATCCTCGGCTTGGACTTCACTGCGAGTGGCGAATATCAAATTACTCTTCTTGCTGCCCCTTTCCATACAGAAGAATCGCAACCGCGGTAGGGACATTACCGGATTCGTCTCTCCCTTTACATAACGCTATCCTGACCCGAAGTAAGGGTCCGATTCCGGTAGTTTCATGTGCGCACCAACGTACGAGCACTCCTAGAAGGCTGACTCATGGCAGGCAAAAATACCGCCCTGTACGGTATTTATCCCACGTACTCTTCCATCGAAGCGGCGGTCAACGAACTGAAGACAGCGGGCTTCCGCAATACCGACATGTCCATCTTGATGCCTGAGAACAAAGGCTCGAAGGACTTCGCACAGGAGAAGAACACCAAGGCACCCGAGGGCGCTGCTACCGGCGCCGGAACCGGAGCCATCGTGGGCGGCGGTTTGGGCTGGCTGGTGGGAATCGGCGCGCTCGCCATTCCGGGCTTGGGACCCTTCATTGCAGCCGGACCGATCGTCGCTGCCCTCGCTGGCGTAGGCGCAGGAGCAGCGGTGGGCGGAGTTGCCGGCGCGCTCATTGGTATGGGCATTCCTGAGTATGAAGCCAAGCGCTACGAAGGCCGCCTTCGCGAGGGTGGAATCCTGCTTTCCGTCCAAAGCGATTCCTCCGATTGGCCAAAGAGGGCCAAAGACATCCTGGAACGCACCGGCGCCCATGACATTTCCTGGGCAGGTGAACGTGGCGCTGATTTTGCCAAAAGCGATCGCCGATTGCCCCGCACCGGCACTGATTACTAGGTAGTCAGGCCTTTTCGCGTAAAAAGGGCACGCCAACGGTCCGTGGCTGGCGTCGGGTTGTTCGCTTTCTGTGTTTCGTGAAATTCAGCTCTGCTTCTTACAAATCTGTGACATATCAGTACAAAAATCCGTCTAAACTAGGCTGCATTCGCACTAGTCATTTTTTGTAGCGCCCAGGGTTATTGTCAAGGGCTATACTGATAGGCAGGAAATGTCTACCTCGGTTTTGACCAAAACGGAGCCCCCGAAGCCTCCGGCCCAGCCTGAACGTCACGATATTCTGCCGACTTTGTTTGGCGATGATGAGGGTCTGTATCCCCAGCGCAAGGACACCTTTGCCTATTCGTTCATTTTGCACACCATCGCAGCCGGGCTGATTATCTGGTCGGGCTTTTGGGTGAACAGGCACAAAGAGGAAATCAAGCAGCAGGTCGTCGGCTTAGTGACGGACATCAGCCCTTATCTGCCGTTGCCAGCCTCCAAGACCAAGGCAGGTGGCGGTGGTGGCGGAGGTGATCGCGACAAGCTGCAAGCTCCCAAAGGTGCGCTGCCGAAGCTCTCCAAAGACCAGATTGTTCCTCCGGCTATAGTGGTTCGCAACGAGAACCCCAAGCTCGTGGTCGATCCTTCCGTGGTCGTTCCTCCCAATATCAAGCTGCCCACTGAAGGCCAGCTCGGCGACCCGCTTTCCAAGGTGATGGGTCCGCCTTCCAACGGCACCGGAGCAGGTGGCGGAATCGGAAGCGGATATGGCGGTGGCGTTGGTTCTGGCACAGGGCCAGGCGTTGGTCCGGGACACGGAGGAGGCTACGGCGGCGGAGCCTATCGCGTGGGCGGCGGAGTAAGCGCACCCAAAGCGCTCTACGCGCCTGATCCAGAGTACTCCGAGGAGGCTCGCAAGGCGAAGTACCAGGGAACCGTTGTGCTGTGGCTGGTGGTGGACGCGAATGGGCGTCCGCAGCAGATTCGTGTACAGCGCGCTCTGGGCATGGGGCTCGACGAGAAGGCCATCGAAGCCGTAAAGCAGTGGAAGTTCGATCCCGCCCGTAAAAATGGCCAGGCCGTTCCCGTCATGATCAACGTGGAAGTCAACTTCCGGTTGTACTAGAGCATTTTTAGTTTCTCTGTAATGGGTGGAGCACTGCTTCATTCAGCGGTGCATTCTCGGTACCTCTATCCGCTCGGCTTTAGCCGCAGCGGTAGGTACTCTAAATATCTCAGCTCAGCGGCTCAAACCACTCTCTTCAAGGCCGCTAGACACACGCCCGAACAGGCTGCGGAAAAAATCAATGCGGGGCGTATATCCGCAGCCCTGAATGCGGGCTCCACCCGCGCTCGAATGGAGCAATTGTGAAAACCGACTGCCCGATTTCCGCGCACAACGCTCGCGGTGTACAATTCCTTCCGCTTCTGAAGTCGTGCGCTTCCCGTCCGAGATCAACTCATTCTGAAGAGAGGAATTCCATGTTTCGACGCAGAATTTCGCTGATTCTTTCGCTGACGTTATTGGCAGCTCTCGCTCTTCCTGCCGTTGCACAAGATACGTCAACCCAACAGCCCAGCGCCGCGCAGCAAGCTCAGCAGCAGAAAATGAAGGATTGCAATAAGCAGGCTTCTGACAAGCAGTTGAAGGGCGATGACCGCAAGAAATTCATGTCCGAATGTCTTAGCGGCTCGCCCACAACAACGGCCAGCAATTCTCAGCAGCAGAAGATGAAAGACTGCAACGCGCAGGCGAATGCCAAGAACCTGAAAGGCGACGATCGCAAGACCTTCATGTCGAGCTGCCTGAGCGGGTCTAAGTAAGAAGGAGCGGGAACTTGTCGGTACCCCAGAGCCTTCCCGAGCTTGCCGAAGGATTCGCACCGAGCTGTTCGGCCCTGCGCTGATAACTGGCAACCGGCAATTGCTTTCTTAGCTCTGGAACTTCTTGGCGATTGGTGCGACCTTTTCACGCGCTACTTCGGCCCACTCGCCAGCTTTTCGGCCAGGTCGGAGGCCCGCTCGCGCAGATCGTCGGCGTGCTCGCTCCAATCTTCCATGACCTCGCGAGCATTTTCGAGCTTGCGCCGAAGCTCGCGCCGCATTTGCCTGCCGGTCTTCGGGGTCATCAACGCCGCCGCAATCGCGCCTGCGGCAAATCCAATTAGCAAAAAAGCAAACCCCAGAGCAACATTGCGTCCGGAGGATTCGTAATCGCTCATAACAACCTCTCCCGATGATGGTAACTCGAATTGCACCTTGTAGTGTGTGACGTCTGCTATGTTGCTTCAAGTTGTCGCCAGATTGGCCTGCTTGCAGTTTACCGCTGTCAGGGGCTGACGCTGGCTGGATAAATCGAAAATTCGGAGTCAAATTTTCTGCGCCTCTCCCGCCTTCGCAACAAGAGCTCTGTGACTACCACCATCACGACCGGCGGCCCTAGATTCAAAGCGGCCCATGCCCTGCGTCGCGCCACAGTCTGTGATGCGAACCACCCCGGCTCAAGAACCTTCCGCACCTTACTTACTGTGGGACACCTGAGCCCCTTTTGAGTAACGCGGCATGGCTGCGTTGGATAATAGGACGCTCAACTACTGCGAAGCCAGATTTCGCAGCGGCTTGCAGCTCGGCATCAAACTTGCTTTCCTTCACGTGCCCTTTTGGTTCGGCGATCAACAGGGTTGCGCCAGGCTTGCTGGCGTGCGCGACCTCGGCGAAGAACGTGGCGGCATCCGGAAATTCGTGTACGACCGCAAAGGCAAGAGTGAATTGCACGGAATCGCGAAGATCTGCGAGGCCCATGGAATCGGGCAGGGCCAGTCTCGCATCGACCCGGCCATTGAGCTTCAGTTTGGCGAGTCGACGCTTCAGCTTGTCAATCATCTTCGATTGCACATCGACGCAAATGACGCGGCCAGATGCGCCAACTAACTTCGCCAGTTCGGCCGTGAAGAATCCCATGCCGGGGCCGGGCTCCAGTACGGTCATGCCCTCACGAACGTACGGAGAAAGTATTGCGTGCGGGTTCTGTCTTCGCTTGCGGAAAGGATTCAATAGGAAGTAGCCAAGCCACCAGGGGCAAACACGATGAGACATAAATGCTCCAGTTCGGCGCCGGCATTGGACCGACCGCAGGATATGAAAGAGTTTCCCTAATGAATGACGGGTGTGGTGAACAAATATTCTGTGTTGCAGAAGTCCGGGCAGTGTTCAGGCAAATGTGGCCACCCTCGACGGATTGGGAAGAAACAACGCGAACGGTTGCCATGACATCGTAAATACACAATGTATGCACCGCTGATCTTCTCGTTTTGGTTCATGATTGCGGCTTATGTGATCCATGTGATTGATGAGTCCGTGCTGGGTGGCAGCTTCGTTGAGAAAGTGCAGCAGCATTGGTGGCCGCAATACTCGTGGACAAAATTCTTCTGGTTCAACACGGGTTATTTCGTAATTATGATCGCCAGCGTGCTCGCCTATGATTGGATGGGCGGCGCATGGGTGATCTTGCCGCTAGCCTGGTCGATGGAGAGAGTTTTTAATGGCTTTTGGCATGTCTGGTGGGCCATTCACTTTCGGGAGTACTCGCCGGGTTTGGTCAGCAGCATCCTGATCTGGATGAACTTTTATTTCATTGTGCGCTATCGTCCACCCGACCAGCCGCTAACGATGCATGAGGTGGTGCCCGCTTTCGCGATTGGTCTCGCCGCTGCTCTGTTTCTCTACTTCTTTATTCCGGTTGTGAAGGGAAGGGCCATGCGCCTTAATCCTTGAAGCCAGTCTGCGACAGGCGAAACCGGAATTGCGGGCTTTTTTTAAAAACGCCGCCAGCTTCAGGGTGGCGTTGACCATAACCGCGTAGGCCGGCCGCGATCCCACAGCGTGAACCTGAGGCACTCCAGCTTCGTCCAACGTCGTATACTCGTGCGGAAACTTCGAGGGGGTTGATGGTTCGAGCAGGGCAATTCGTTGTTCTGACGATTCTGGCGTTCAGCGTCCCTGCTTCGGGGCAGGCGAGTCCGCCTGCAGCTCCGACTTCGGCGCCTGCCGCGGGCCAACCTGGCGCTGGTCCAGCGCTCGATGTCAGAGCGCCGGTCGACGCCTATTTGGCCAAGATGCCGCCGACAGAGCGTGCCCGCTCTGATTCGTACTTCGAAGGCGGCTATTGGCTGATCCTGTGGGACTTCCTTTATGCGGTCGTCGTGATGTGGCTGCTGCTACACTTCCGCTGGTCGGCGCGAATGCGCGATCTGGCAGAACGCCTCACGCGCTTCCGTCCGCCGCAGACTGCGCTCTACTGGATTCAATTCATCGAGACCTCGGTTCATCCAATTCCCCAGCGGAGATTGTTGCGTCAAAGGTACAAGACGGACACGAGCCCTTCGTCCCACACAGCGGGATCGGGCAGGCTCCGCGGCATCGGGATCCTGCCTGATCACCGATCGTGGCTATTTCTTCGGTTGGGTCGCCGGTGGCTGCTGCTGACTGCTCGGCGGCACCAGATTTTTCATCCTCAGGTAGGTAACGATATTGCCGTAGTGTTCAAAGTTGTGCATGTTGTTAAACGACAGCACACCGAGTTTTGGCATGTCGTTTCCAAAAAACTTGACCATTTGGCCGCCGGCAGCGTCGGTCATGCCGTCATAGGCTTTGTCGCAATAGGCGAAGGCAGTGTTGAGGGCGGCGATTAGGTCAGCCTTCGATGTTTTGGTCTGCTCGATTTTAAGCTCTGGATTCTTTTCGCCGAGTGCGACGGAACAAAACAGGTACTGAGCGTCGGCCAGATGTCCGATGATCTGACCGTAGCTGCGCACCGAATCGGTAGGCTTGAAACTGTAGTTCGCTTCGGGCATCTCTTCAGCCGAGGCGAGCAGCATCTGCTTCACCCTTCCATAGGCCTTCTTGTTGAATGTGCTGAAAGGGTTGTCTTGGGCTGTGGCCACGGTGGCTGATGCCAGAACGCCGATCGCAAGCGCTTGCAGAAGTTTTCTCATTGCCAGGCTCCTCCTCCGCAACAGTACGCAAGACGACTAGAAAAGTTCAATAGAAAGCATGGTCCGATCCCCGGCTCCAGGGTCTGGGCGCTTGTTCCGCGAGGCGGGTGTTCGCGCCGTAAGATGGCAACCATTGGGCAAGGTCTTTGATGGAGGGTAATGTGATCAGCGCCAGCCCATCGGAGTTCTCTCCAAAACTTTACGCACGAATCGGCGGAGTGCTGTACCTGTACATAATCCTCGCGGGCATCTTCGTCGAGTTGTTCGTGCGAGGCAAGCTCGTCGTGTCTGGCGACGCGGCCGCGACAGCCAGCAACATCATGGCGCATGAGGCGCGGTGGCGCGTTGCGTTTTCCGCGGAGGTCCTCTGGCTGGCGTGCGCAGTGGCACTCACGATGATCTTCTACATCCTCATGAGGGTGGTGAATCGGAACATCGCACTGATGGGAGCGTTTTTCGCACTCATGTCGATCGCCGTGGAAGCCATGAGCGCTGTGTTTCACTTCGCCCCTGTACTCATTCTAGGAAGCGCGAGCTATTTGAAGGTGTTCGACACGCAACAACTGCATGCTCTGGCGCTCCTCTCGGTCGGATTGTTTGAGCACGGATTCGGGATCAGCCTGGTATTTTTTGGATTTGAGGAACTGTGTCGCGGGTACCTGATGCTTCGGTCGAGTTTCTTCCCGAGGTTTCTGGGTGTACTTGTGATCATCTCCGGCCTGAGCTATCTGACCAACAGCTTCGCGCTGTTCCTGAGTCCTAAGTTGGCAGGGCTGATCTTCCCGGTGTTTGTTATTTCGGCTGGGGTTCCGGAAATGATTCTCACCCTGTGGCTGATTGTTGTGGGCTTGAACGAGTCGAAGTGGCAGGAAAAGGCAGCCCGTTTCTATGCCGTTAGCGAGCGCGCCTGATCTAGGTTATCGTCCAACAGAAGAACGCGAACCTGGTGCACCCCGCTTCGCAGTTTCCAACTTACGTTAGTGTGGCTTTCGACCCTTTCTGTACAATAGAGGACAAGACCAGCCCAAGCTGCCACCCTAGACTGCCTCCATAGGCCGAAAGCAATAGCTGCGACACCACAGCGCCCCAAGCGTCAAACCCCATGGACTTCACGTGATCCACGCCGAGGCTCCGATCAATGCGAAGAGGGTTGTTACAGATACGACAAGCACCGCGGCCCAAAAAAGCTTGAGTTATGGGCGAGCGAGCGCCGTTCGGCGTGTCTACGTTGGGCCAGACCCAGTCCCATTTTCCTTTTACGGGTGCGTTGGATTCCCTGTGGTGGCGCCACAGGTCCCTCCGATTCTCACTGAGCTTCGCCGTAAGGCCACTGGACGATGCGGTGAGTCACGAGCTCCTAGTGTCCCCCACTATTTCCCGACAGCTCCTTCACAATATTTCCTACAAACGCTTTCGCGTCGCCGAAGAGCATTAAGTTGTTGTCGAGGTAGTAGAGCGGGTTGTCGATGCCGGCGAAACCGGGGGCCATGCTGCGCTTGATGACCATCGAGGTGTGGGCCTTGTCCACGTCGATGATGGGCATGCCGTAGATGGGGCTGGATTGGTCATTGCGCGCAGCGGGGTTGGTGACGTCGTTGGCGCCGATGACCAGGGCCACGTCGGTTTGCGGCATGTCGCCGTTGACCTGGTCCATGTCGAGCAGCTTGTCGTAGGGGATGTCGGCCTCGGCGAGGAGGACGTTCATGTGTCCAGGCATGCGGCCAGCGACGGGATGGATGCCGAAGGTCACGTCCACGCCGCGCTTGGTAAGCGCATCATAAAGCTCGCGCACTTTGTGCTGTGCCTGGGCGACGGCCATGCCGTATCCGGGAACCACAACGACCTTGTTGGCAGCAGCGAGAATGGCGGCGGCTTCCTCGGCGGTGGCGCTGCGCACCGGACGAGTTTCGTGCGCGGCTGCGGCGGGAGCCTGCACCTGTCCAAAGGCTCCAAAAAGCACGTTGGTGAACGAGCGGTTCATGGCCTTCGACATGTTGACGGAGAGAATGAAGCCGGAGGCGCCGTCGAGCGCGCCGGCCACGATGAGCAACTTGCTGTCGAGCACAAAGCCCATGGCCGCGGCGGAGAGTCCGGCATAGGAGTTCAACAGCGAGATGACGGTGGGCATATCAGCGCCGCCGATGGGGATGATCAGCATCACACCGAAAATCAGCGCGATGAGGAGCATGGGCGGATAAAGCCCAGTGCGACTTGGGTCCAGCACGAGCATCACGGCGATCACGATAGCCACCAGCAGCATGCCGAGATTGACGATGTTCTGTCCCTTGTAGGTGATGGGGCGCTGCGGGAGGATCTCCTGGAGTTTGCCTGCGGCCATGAGGCTGCCGGTGAAGGTGAGCCCACCGAGGATAACTTCGAGCGAAAGCACGCTCATTGTGAACTTCGGGACGGTGGGCGTGCGCAGGTAGAACTCAGCGGTACCAACGAGCGTGACGCAGAGCGCGCCGAAGGCGTGGCTGAGGGCAGTCCGCTGCGGGACAGCGGTCATGGCGACGCGGCCGAGCGGCACTCCGATGATAGTGCCCAGCACCAGCGCGATGGCGATCCACTTGTAATCGACGATGCCCTTGTAGAAGAGCGTGCCCACCACGGCCAGCAGCATGCCAATCTCGCCGGCGAAGACGCCGCGTCGCGAGGTGGCCGGCGAGCTTAGCCACTTGAGCGAAAGAATGAAGAGCCCGACCGCAATGATGTAGAGGACTTCGATGAAGATCTCACCGCCGACGAGGTTGGTCATTGTTTGGGAGCCTTGCTGGCTTTAAACATCTTGAGCATGCGGTCGGTGATGATGAAACCGCCGACGATGTTGCTGGTGGCGGCGACGATAGCAATGGTGCCGAGAATGGTGGACAGCCTGCTCTTGCCTTCACCCGCGAGAATGATGGCTCCCACGACCGCGATGGCGTCAAGAGCGTTGGTGAGCGACATCAGCGGAGTGTGCAGCAGCGGTGAAACCCGCCGGATCACCTCGAAGCCGATGAACGCGGCGAGCATGAAGACGTACACACTCGTTATAAGGTCTGTCTTCAAATGGTCCTCCTTACGAGAAGTTCAGCACGGAGACAGTAAGCAACTAGCAATTAGTTCTTGCCTTTCGCTCTTCGCGGGTTTCTTTCGCCCTCCGACCTCGCAAGCAGTCAAGAGCTACCAGCAAAAGCTAATTGCTAATTGATTCTTCTCTCTGTGCCTCTGTGGTTCATGATTACGTCTGCGCTACCAGTGCTGGCAGCGAGAAAAATTCGCGCACGCGCGGGTTCACGATGTCGTTGCCTTTTGTGACGAGCGTGCCGCGCACGATCTCGTCGTCCATGTTGAGCTTGAGCTGACCATCTTTCACCATGTTGAGTAGAAAGTTCGTCAGGTTGCGCGCGTACATCTGGCTGGCGTGATACGGAACCGTGCTGGCCAAATTGATGGTGCCGATAATCGTGACGCCGTGCTGGACAGCGATTTCGCCCCTACGCGTGAGTTCGCAGTTGCCGCCGCGCTCGGCGGCGAGATCGACAATCACCGATCCGGGAGCCATGGCTGTCACCATTTCTTTGGTCACGAGCACTGGCGATTTCTTCCCCGGTACAACCGCGGCTGTGATGACGACATCCTGCTGAGCGACGACTGCTCCCAGCAGTTCGCGCTGGCGGTGGTAGAAAGATTCGTCCTGGGCCTTGGCGTAACCGCCGGCATCCTGTGCATCTTTCACTTCGAGATCGAGCTCGACGAAGCGTCCGCCAAGGCTGTGCACCTGCTCTTTGACAGCGGGGCGCAAATCGTAGGCGGAGACAACCGCTCCGAGGCGACGCGCCGTGGCGATGGCCTGCAATCCGGCGACACCTGCACCCATGACCAGCACACGCCCGGGGGTAATGGTTCCGGCGGCGGTGGTCAGCATGGGGAACATGCGCGGCAGCGTATTGGCGGCGAGCAGCACGGCCTTGTAGCCACAGATGGTGCCCATGGAGGAGAGGGCGTCCATGCTCTGGGCACGAGTGGTGCGAGGCATCAGCTCGACTGAAAACGAAGTCACACCCGTCGCGGCAATCTCCTGGACCGTGTGAACCTCCCCCAGCGGTCGCAGAAAGCCGATTAGGGTCTGGCCTTTGTGGAAGAGCGGCAGGTCCTGTTTCCCGGTGACGTCGTTGGAGCCGTAACACAATACCTGCAGTAGTATGTCGGCTTTGGCAAAGACCTCGGCGCGATCGTGGACGATGGTTGCACCTTTGCTGCTGTACTCCGCGTCTGGGTAGCCCGCATCGATACCCGCGCCCGCTTCAGTGAGGACATCCATTCCGGCTTTTTTCAGGTTGGGAATGACTGCGGGAGTAAGTGCGACCCGCCGCTCCCCCGGAAAGATTTCGCGGGGAACACCGACCAGCATGAAGGACCCTCCAGCGCGAGGATGAATCAGCTGCAGAGCACAAATTCACTACGGAGAACATGGAGTAATCTTTTCGCTTCTCTTCCTACCCTCCGTGCCTCCGTGGCGAAAAATCCAGCACTAGCCCGCAGGTTCAAACTGGCGAACAGTGCATTCTAATCGCGCCGGGAGAAATTTCCAGTGAATAGGTGAGAGCAGGTGGTTGGTCCGAATCCAAAATGAAAACCCGGAGCCGGTGGGAGCTCCGGGTTTCTGGTGTGATCGCTGAGGCAGGTTAGCGCAACGCGACGATCACAGTCTCTGCTCCGCCGCCGCCGTTGGCGCGGTTGGAGGCGGTCATTTCCTTCTCCATCTTGGACTCGGGAACCGAAAGGCCTTGTCCACGGCTGCTGGACCAGATCTCGGCGAGGAAATAACGATCGCCGACCCTGTGGAACACCAGCTTGGACTCACCCGGCTTCGACGGTCCAGCGTAGCCGTAGACGCCCAATGCATGGTCGCTGCCGTCCTTGGTCTCGATAAGGGTTGCCCGCAATCCCACGTCACGGACCTCATAGTCGCCTGCCGGAAGCGCCTTGCCATCGACACTGAAGGCGAAGGGGATATTGGCGGTGAGTGAGATCTGGCTCTGGGCATGAACCACGGGAGCTGCGATTGTGGCGGCCACGATGAGCGTCATCAGGGCCCCAAATACGTTGCGCTTCATAACATCCTCCTTGGGGGTCCTGTTTGAGGGACCCGAGCTGAAATTCTGTGAGCCGGTGAGCTTTCGTGGCTTTCTTGCGATTGCCTTTTGGCTTGCGGCTTACGCGGGGAGAAAGAGCACGGGGCGTGCCAAACCAGCAAGTCTTGGCTGAATGTTTGTAACCAATTGAAGGCAGGAGGACTTCCCAAAACAATGTCGAGGAGAGGCCGGCTGACTGGCGAGTGCAGGCTATCCATTCGGATAGTTCGAACTAGCGAGAAGACTAGAGTAGGCGGTTCGGCGAAGCACGCGGTGCAGCGGTGTGAGAAATCGCCTGGCGGATTAACGCTGACAAGACGATTCATTTTGGGAACGCAATGGTTACGCAGAGAGCAGATTCCGTCTGGGAGTCACTTGGCGGGATTAGCGTCGTAGCTAATGGCTAGATAGTTGCTTGACATTGCTGTGAATCGTGTTAGTTTGTGCGGCTAACGGAACATTGAATCCAGTGGTCGTGCAGAAGAAATCCCTGACGCTACGAGCGTAAGAAAGGAACCACGTGAAAAACAAACTCATTCGCGCCTTCTCCGTGGGGCTGGTTCTGGTATTAGGGTTGTCGATGTTCAGTTGCAAAAGAGCAGTACCGCCAACGGTACAAGGTGGGCAGACCAAGGCGGCCATAAACTTGATATCGTCTGACAAATCGTGCCAACAGTATGCTGGCCCGGATTTCGGCCACCTTACAAAGCAGGATTTTGTGCCGCTGTCCCAGAAGCGCAAAGAAACGATCGTTTGGCACGGCGAGCTCGATAATGGCCCGCCCAACCAAAAGGTCCATGTCACTTTTCCATCAAATGATTGTCCGTTCAGCAAGTGCGATTTCGACGAAGACCAGGATTCTGGTCCCATCCTAGACTCTGCCAAAATCGGGAAGAAGTATGCGTACTCGGCCGTCACTGTAGGCGGAACGCCCTGTTCGAGCTTCTCCGATCCGGGAGTCATCGTGATGCAGTAACCTGAGCGAAACTGCATTCTTGTCAGAAACGCCGAACGCGATTATCCGCCCGTGATGATACTTTGAAATGCAGGATTGGACTTCAGGTGATCGAAGTCCGGAGTGTCGCGCGCGGTGGTTCGCGAAAAGTTTCCGGCAAGGGCTTTCTTTAACCAGTCCAGAGCTTGGCGGTCGTCACCGAACTGGTTGTATACGAGCGATGCGCGAAACAACACGTCGGGGTCCTGGGGAGCAAGATTCAGCGCTCTCTCGAGTTCCGCTGTCGCGTCATGCTTATCGCCCAACATGGCGTAGTAACTGGCGACGTAAGCCCGCGTGAGACCGTCCTTAGGGTTGACTTGGAGCCGTGCCTGCCCGAGTTCAACTGCTCGCCTGTATGCGGCTGACGACTCCGGACGACGCTCCGGAGACCAGTAAAGTGCGTCGCCCAGATTGCCCCAATTCATGAAGTATTGTTCATCCAGTGCTCGCGCCTTGTCGTATGCTGTGATCGCGTCCCGATATTGCCGGAGATAGAAATGTGCCGTTCCGAGGTTGCTGTAGGCGGCGAACATGGTCGGATTCAACTGAATGGAGCGTTGTAAGGCATCAATCGCTTCCCGGTAACGCCCCTCCAGCAAGAGCATTGCGCCCAGGTTGAAGAGTGCTCTCTCGTTGCCCGGTGCCAGATCTGAAGCTTTGCGAAACATGTCTTCCGCGCTCGCGTATCTGGCGTGCGCAGCGTAAAAGGCTCCTGTCCAGTTGTACACAGCCCAGTAATTTGGGCTAAGCGAAATTGCGCGCCTGAATGTCCTCTCTGCCTCCGGGTAGTCCCTTAGCTTGTCATAGGTATCAGCCATGACAAGGATCGTGTGCACGTCCGAAGGATCACGAGCAATCGCTTGTTGAACTTCGTGCAAAGCCTGGTCGTATTCACCATGGGCGAGATGAACGCTGGCCAGGCAAGTATGTCCGGCTGCCAACTTGGGATCGGCAGCCAGAGCCTTTTCGCAGTTCACCTTCGCTTTGTCCAGCCAATCCTTCCCGCGATGATTCTTGTAGCCCTGCCAATACGCCTCACCCAATCCTGCTAATGCCGGTGCGTAGTTCGGATTCAACTGTAGCGCCTGCTGGAATTCCTTTATAGCAGCATCAATGTTCTCCGGTTTCTGGTAGTCCAACAGGTAGCCCTTGCCTTTCAGGTAAGCCTCGTATCCGGCTGGTGCGGCTGCCAAAACTTCGGTCGGTGCAGCCTGTTCGTTGCGGAAGGCAGGCGGCAGCATGGCGATGACATCGCCGACGAGTTTGTCCTGCAATGCGAACCAGTCATCGCCATTGCCGGTGACCGTGCAAGCGCGAATGACTTGGTGGGTCTTTGAGTCGATCAGGCTGCAGGTCACGCGGACTTGGTTGCCGGCACGTTGCACCGCAACTTCCAGCACCCGTTCGACGCCGAACTCCTTGCGTGCGGCGTCGGTAGTCTTGGCCGAGCGCGCAATGAGCTCGCTGGGAGGGATTAACTGCAGCCTCTGGCCGTTGGTCTCCTGAGCGATGCGCGCGCTGACGGTTTCGGCGACTCCGCGAACCAGGGCATCGTCCGACGGATTCTGACTGGCAGTCTCGAGTGGCAGGATGGCCATCAGCCGGAACTGGTTTGCGGTGTTCTCGGTCGTAGGCCACAGCTTCTTGCGAATCTCGGGCCAGTAATCGGCAACGGCCACCGCCGATACCGCAAGAACGGCCACGAGTGCGGCAACCGCAAACCTGCGTGCCCGCTGCTTTTCGTGCTCTCTGGTCTTTCTCCCAGCGGCAAGGCGCTCCAGGTCTTCGTGCAGCTCGGTCGCCGACTGGTACCGCTGATGGGGGTTCTTCCTGAGACAGCGCAGGATGACCTGCTCCATCCCTGCCGAGATCTCCGGGTTCACCTGGCGGGGCGGTGCAGGCTCTTTGTGTTGTATCGCGTCCCGCAACTCTTGGATCTGGGTCTCCGGAAACGGCAGCTTGCCTGTCGCCATCTCGTACAGGACGGCTCCGGCAGACCACAGATCTGTGCGCTGGTCGGCAGCCCCACCAAACTGCTCTGGCGCCATGTAGGGCAGGGTGCCAGTCAATGTCATGTTGATGGTGATGGTTTCCAGCGAGGCAACGTCCTTGGTCGGGTCGAACATCTCCGCCAGGCCGAAATCGAGGATTTTGAGGGTCCCTTCCTCGTTGATGCGCAGATTTCCAGGCTTCAAATCGCGGTGGATGATGCCTTCGCGGTGCGCCGCCTCGAGTCCGGCCGCAAGCTGCATGCCAAGCGTGATCACCGTGTCTTCGGGGAGTGCGCCGCCCGCCAGCCGACGGTCCAAACCGCTGCCGGAAATGTATTCGGTGACCAGGTAGTCGACCGGCTTGGTGTCGAAATCGTGGGCAGTGGCAATGTTGGGGTGGTTCAGCTTGCCCACAGCGAGTGCTTCGCGCCGGAAGCGGTCGCGGGCGCCGGGGTCGTCCAGGGCTTTTGCCGGCAGAACCTTGATGGCGACATGGCGTCCAAAGCGTTCGTCCTTGGCACGCCACACCTCACCCTGGCCGCCCTTGTCTATCTTTTCAATTAGGCGGTAACGGCCAAGTTCATCGCCCGGACTAAACGTACGTTCCGTCATTTCAATGCGATGCGCAGACTTCGGCACTGCAGCCTCCCAACCATCCAAAGTAGAGAGGCAAGTTGGCTGCCATTAGTTCGTAGTCAGGTCAGTAGCTTACTGCACTCGTGGCGCGATAGGAAGCAAAGGTTGGTTAGGCTGCCCTTATACCTTCAGGAAAATCCGCTTGTGGTGCATCCCATAAATTGGGAGCCAGCAGACGATTACGAACGCTAGGGAATACACCAGCGACGCGAGCGGGGCGGGGGTTATCGCCCCGAAGAGCTTCCGGTAGAGAAAATCTTGCAAGGTGAGAGCTTGCAGTCCGACGTGGATATGGATGTTGGAGAAAGAACTAGCTACAAGATCGGCCAGAGTATACGCGGCGATAGCATTGGTGCCGAAAACGATGAGCGGCTTGGTCCACCCGCCGCGGCGGAGCTTGACATCACAGATCCAGTAACAGGCGCTAAGCGCGACAAGCGCGCATCCGGCCGTAAATAGGACGAACGAGCTGGTCCAGAGCTTCTTGTTGATCGGGAACCAGAGATTCCAGATCTCACCTGCGATAATGCCGGCCACACCGAAGACCAGCATGCCGAGAGTCTTCCTCGTTGCAGCGATATCCGTACGAAGCCACCGACCGGTCAGTACTCCGATCAACGTGGTCGCAATCGCGGGGAAGGTGCTGAGAATGCCTTCTGGATCGCGGACTTTCTCGTACATCGCTCCAGGAAGGTAGAGCTTATCGAGATACCACGAGAGGTTGCCATTGGGATCGTTGATCGGCACGTCAACGGTGGGCATCCCGATGCCCGGCACTGGAATAAAGCGCATCGCAACCCAGTAGCCGATTAGCAGCCCGGCGATGTAAAGCCAGATGCCGCGAGTTCCGGAATACAACGCAATGATCGCCGCCGCCAGATAGCAGAGCGCGATCCGCTGCAGCACGCCAGCGACTCGCCACGTTGCCAGGTGAAAATGCGGGAAGCCGTTCAGGAAGAGTCCGATTAAGAAGATGATGACGCTGCGGCGCAAAGTGTGAAGCAGCAGCGTCCGTTTTGATTCCCCTTTCTCCACACGCGCACGAAACGATAACACCAGCGATACGCCAACAATAAAAAGGAAGAAGGGAAAGATGAGGTCTGTTGGGGTCCAGCCGTTCCACTTGGCGTGATCGAGTAGAGCGTACGCCGAATCGTTGCCAGGGTTGTTCACCAGAATCATTGCGGCGATAGTGGTGCCGCGAAAGACGTCGAGCGAATACAGGCGCACCGAAGATTTCGGCTTTGATTCGATGGTTACGTTCGTTGCCTGGGTGCTGGTAGACATGGAAACTTGCGAGAGTTGGTGGTATTTCCTTATCCTAAATGCCTCAATGGTCTTGAGGGGCTAATAACGGCCAAGCAATAAGCTTTGTGGTGGGTTAGAAAATCAGGCTAGCTTATGTTGCGGAGGTGAAAGCATGCCTGCTCGCTTTTCCCGGTTTGCGCCGCTGGCCGTTATGGCGCTGTCGTCGCTCGCTTATTCCCAGCACGGATTCAAACCATTGCCTAAGCTCGTCGTACAAGCTGAATACGTGCTGGTCACCCACGTATCAGGGCTATAACCTAGCCGGTCCCAATGTGATGCCGGACGATCGCGAAGCGGTTGTCGCGGTACAAAACGCAATCAAGAAGTGGGGAAAATACGAGTTAGCCTACAAGCCGGAAGACGCCGACCTCATCCTGCTCGTGCGCAAAGGAAGGATTGTGGCAACCCAACCTCAGATGCGGCTTGGCAAGAGCTCGACGACACCGTGGGAGGTGAGCAGGGCTGCTCCGGTTAACGCGGGTGACGCGCGCGACATGCTCGCGATGTTTGAGGCCGAAAAGGGTCTGGATGGCCCTGCCCTCTGGAGAAACTTCGTATCCGGGGGGCTCGATGCTCCGGACGTACAGCTGGTTCAGCAGTTGCGGAAGGCCGTCGAGGAGGCCGCCAAGGTCCCGTAGCGAAATAGGAACACATCGGTAACTCTCTGCAAAACCGGGAGTTCAGCCCTACTCTTGTCCGAATCCGGACACTTTTGCTTGTCTCAGAACAGTGCGTGCTCAACCCGTCACCCGACCGCCCCCACATCTGCTTTGGTTTCAGTCAGTAGCAGATTTGGCAATTGGTCAGGCGCGTGCTTTTGTCCTGACGGAATGGATATCGCCCGCCCTGAATTTAAACAGCAGAAGCGCCGCCGCCAGATTATCTGGGGCGCCGTCGGACTAATCGTACTGCTCGCACTTTTCTTAGGTGTAGCACGACTAAAGCCTGCAGCTCCCACCGTGGAGCGCGCCACCATCTGGACCGACACTGTAAAGAGAGGATCGATGCTGCGCCAGGTGCGCGGTCTTGGCTCCCTGGTGCCAAGTCATGAGGATGTCCGTCAAATTCCTGCGGAGACGGAGGCGACGGTGATCCGGATTGTGAAGCTGCCCGGTTCGCAGGTGGAAGCGGATACGATTCTGGTGGAGATGACTAACCCTGAATTGGAGCAAGAGGCGCTCGACGCCCAGTTGCAGGTGAAAGCCGCCCAAGCTGAGTACGCGAGCTTGAAGGTCAAGCTGGATAGCGACCTGATGACGCAACGCGCGGGAGCGGCTACCGTCACGACCGACAACAACGAGGCCCAGCGCAAAGCCAAAACTGACGAGGCACTTTACAAATTGGGCGTGGTTTCCGGACAAACCGCCAAAGCCTCTCAGGAGCGCGCGGATGAGCTGGTGACACGAAATCAGCTCGAAGACGAGAAGCTGAAGATCAACAGAGAGGCGATCGCGACGCAACTGGCGGCAGCGCAAGCCAAGGTCGACCAGATGCGCGCGCTGGCGCAACTGAAGCAAGAGCAGTTGGCGAAAATGAAAGTGCGTGCGGGCGTTGCCGGTGTTCTGGTGGAAGTTCCCTTGCAAGTCGGCCAGCACGTGCTTCCGGGCGCGGAATTGGCCAAGGTGGTTCAGCCGAACCACCTGATGGCGACGCTGAAGATTCCGGAAACCCAGGCCCGCGACATTCAGATTGCCGAACCGGCGTCGATTGACACCCATAACGGAATCATCGCCGGCACGGTAAGCCGCGTCGATCCTGCGGTGCAGAACGGAACGGTCACGGTTGACGTATCACTGACAGGCGAATTGCCCAAAGGCGCCCGTCCGGACTTAAGCGTCGACGGCACCATCGACCTGGAAAAGCTGGAAAATGTGTTGTACGTCGGCAGACCAGCCTTCGGCCAGGAGAACAGCACGATTTCCATGTTCGTTCTAGACAGGGAAGGCAATGGCGCTTCGCGGACACAGGTCAAGACCGGACGTGCTTCGGTCAACCTGATCCAGATCGAGTCGGGGTTGAAGGAAGGCGATACGGTGATCCTCTCCGATATGTCGCGATGGGACAACACGGACCGGGTGAAGTTGGATTAAAGACGCCATTGGCTTCGATGACGATTGCGGTTTAAGCGAAGAGCCGGCGAATCGGCAACCAGCCAAAAATCACGAGAGAGTGGACAGACAAAATGAGCACAGCAACAGCACCGTTGATCGAGATCGAAAACTTGACAAAAGTTTTCTACACCGACGAAGTCGAGACCCACGCATTAAGCGGCGTACACCTGAAGATCAACAAGGGTGAGTATGTGGCCATGTCGGGCCCTTCGGGTTGCGGCAAATCCACCCTGCTCTCGATCATCGGGCTGCTCGACACGCCCACGGACGGGAAATACAAGCTGAACGGCCAGACCGTAGAGAACCTGGACTTCAGCGATCGCTCCCGCATTCGCAACCGCGAAATTGGTTTCATCTTCCAGAGTTTTAACCTGATCGGCGATCTCACCGTTTACGAGAACGTCGAGCTGCCGCTGACGTACCGCGATGGCATGCCCGCCGCCGAGCGGAAGAAACGCGTGCTGGAGTCGCTCGAGCGCGTCGGCATGGCTCACCGTCTGCGCCACTATCCGTCGCAGCTCTCCGGCGGTCAGCAGCAGCGCGTCGCTGTGGCGCGCGCGCTAGCGGGTTCACCGTCCATACTGCTGGCCGACGAGCCTACCGGAAACCTCGACTCGCGTAACGGTGAAGCGGTGATGGAGTTGCTGCAGAAGCTGCATCGCGAAGGTTCGACCATCTGCATGGTGACGCACGACCCCCGCTTTGCTGCCCACGCCGAGCGCGAGGTGCATTTGTTCGACGGAAAGGTTGTCGCGGAAGACGAATTGAAGCGACTGATGCAGGAGGCCCAGTAAGCAAGTAGCAACTAGCAATTAGCTCTTGCTCATGCCCGTGCCAGGAAGCAACGGGGCGTCGGGCACACCGAGTGCGATGTTTTACGCGACCTCGTAGGCCGGGAAGGGTAGCTGTAGCTGCTAATTGCTGTTTGCTAATTGCTGGTTGCTAGTTGCTACCATGATCCATCTCAAAAATCTCGAGCGCAGTTACAAAACGGCCGCCGGCGAGACCTGGGTCTTGCGCCGCATCGACCTCACCATTCCCGAGGGACAGTTCCTCACCATCATGGGCCCGTCGGGCGCGGGCAAATCTTCCCTGCTCAATGTGCTTGCACTGCTCGATGATCAGTGGTTGGGCGAATACTGGTTTCGGGACGAAGCGGTGCACAAGCTGAAGCGGAAAGACCGTGCGGAACTGGCCAAGCGCAACATCGGCATGGTGTTTCAGAGCTATCACCTGCTTGACGACCTGACGGTAGCCGAGAACATCGATCTGCCGCTGTCGTACAAGGACATTCCCCGAAGTGAGCGGCAGGCGATGGTGGCTGATACGCTCGATCGCTTTCAGATCGTGGCGAAGAAAGATCTTTACCCCAACCAGCTATCGGGCGGGCAGCAGCAGCTTGTCGGCATTGCGCGGGCGGTGATTCACAAACCTGCGCTGCTGTTGGCCGACGAGCCGACGGGCAATCTGCACTCCAGCCAGGCAAAGGAGATCATGGACCTCTTTACCGAGCTGAATCGCGAAGGCACGACCATCGTGCAGGTGACGCATTCGGACGTAAACGCCTCGTACGGCAGTCGTACCATCAACCTGCGTGATGGATGGCTGGTGAGCGATACAAGTACCAGTGTTGCGGCCCCTGGCGAGGCGGTCCGCTCATGATGGAACGACTTTCCCGGTCTCCCCTGGTTGCTGTCACGCTGTGCATGTTGCTGGTGGGCGGACAGGCTCAGACGGCAAGCCAGATCAATCCTGCGCAGGTCACAGCTAGTGCCCAGGCGAATATCAAGACGCCTTCGCAGCTTGTGATGCCGCACACCTGGGAGCCCTTCGGCGCGTATCGATCAAGCACGGTTCCTGAGCCGAACCTCACCAACTCACAGCGTTTGAATACCCTGATTCGCGATGGCAAACTGTATATCTCACTCAGGGAAGCTATCGCGCTGGCCATCGAAAACAACCTGGACGTCGCCATCGCGCGTTACAACCTGCCGATTGCCGATACAGACCTGCTGCGTACCAAGGCGGGCGGCTCGTTTCGTGGCGTTAACACCGGTGTGGTGCAAGGCACGCCCGGAGGTGGAGTCGGTGGATTTGGCACGGGAGCTCCTGGCGCAGGAGCGGGCGGCACGACCGGCGGTGCGGGTGGTGCAGGCGCTGGCGCGGCCGGCCTGGTGCAATCAACGCTCGGCATTGGTACGCCGGTGCAATCATATGACCCGTCGATCTTTGGCAACATGGGGATCGAGCATCTCACCACGCCCCTTTCGAACATCCAGATTTACGGTGTTCCGTCATTGCAGCAGAACACCGGGATATTCAACATTACTTATCAGCAGGCATTCCCGACGGGAACCAGCGTCAGCTTCGAGTCGAACAACAACCGACAGACGACGAACAGCGTTTTCACCAGCCTGGTTCCGTCGCTCGGCTCGTATTACAGAGTTACGATCCAGCAGCAGTTGCTGGCGGGCTTTGGTTTAGGTCCCAACCTGCGCTTTCTGCGCATTGCCAAGAACAACAAGAAGATCTCTGATATTTCGTTTAAAGACCAGCTCATCGCCACAATTACGCAAATCTCCAACATCTACTGGGACCTGGTCAGTGCTTATGAACAGGAGCGTGTGACTGAACAGTCGTACGGGTTCGCGCAGACGAACCTTTCGAACACGCAGAAACAGCTGGAGCTCGAAGCCGTTCCGGCGATGGACGTGATGCGCGCCGAGGCCGAAGTTTCGCGACGCGATCAAGATCTGCTTATCGCCAAGACCAACCTGCAATTGCAGGAATCGCTGATGAAGAATTCGATCACCAAGAATCTCGACGATCCGGTGCTCGAATCGATGCCTGTGGTTCCCACCGATACCTCAGAGGTGACTGGCGCTTTCACCGAACAACCGGTGGAGGACCTCATCAAAGAAGCTCTACAGGGACGCCCGGAATTGGCCGAGTCCGACATTGACCTGGTGAACCGCCAGATCAGCCGGCAGGCGGCAAAAAACGCGCTGCTCCCAACGCTTTCCGCCGTTGGGTTCTACGGCGGCACGGGACTGGCCGGCGAATTGAATCCAAACTATCAGGGTGGTCCAAACGCATCTGCATTGCCTACGAACTTTTGGGGCGCGTTTGAGAACGCCTACAACAACACGTCGCCGGATTATTTCATCGGAATGAACCTCAACATTCCGATTCGCAACCGGGTGGCGAAGGCCGACCAGTACCGCTCCGAGCTGGAATATCGCCAGGCGGAGCTTCGCCAGCAGCAACTCAAGAAACAGATTCGCATCGAAGTTCGCAACGCCCTCTATGCGTTCGAACAAAGCCGCGCCCGCGTTGAGGCGGCGCGCAAGGCGCGCGAGCTGGCACAGAAGACGTTCGCCATCATGCAGAAGGAACAGGATCTGGGAGCGGGCTCGAGCTTCCAGACACTTACCGCGCAACGCGATCTGGCAGTGGCCGAACTCGACCTGGTGACGGCAAATACCGCTTACCAGAAGTCCAGAGTGGAGTTGCAGCGCGCCACCGGCACCACTCTGGCGGATAATGGAATTCAAGTGCAGGATGCGGTAGATGGCATTGCATCGCCCGGAGAGCACGTTGGCCCGAGTTCAGACACAAAGTAAAGGCACCGAAACCGAGGAAGCGGCCGAACCGCAGCGTGCGGCGCGTATTCTCGCAGCTGACGACCAGACCCATATCCTGGAAGCCATCGAACTGCTGCTGCGGCCCGAGGGTTTTGTAGTTGACACGGCGAAGTCACCTGCAGCCGTGCGCGAGTGTCTCGCCTCTGAGTTCTACGATGCAGTACTTATCGACCTGAACTACACGCGTGATACCACCTCGGGACAGGAAGGCCTGGACCTGCTTTCCGAAATCGTTTCCTTCGATAGCAATCTTCCCGTCATCGTAATGACCGCGTGGGGTAACGTCCGACTGGCTGTTGAAGCCATGCGCCGCGGCGCACGCGACTTCATTCAAAAACCGTGGGAAAACGAGCGCCTGCTGGCCATCATTCGCACCCAGGTCGAGCTGCATCGCGCCCTGCAGCGCACACAGCAGCTCGAAGCAGAAGCCCGCCTGCTCCGCGCCGAAGGTGCGCCTGAGTTCATCGCTTCTGCACCTGCCATGCAGCCAGTTTTGCAGACCATGACGCGCATCGGTCCCTCCGATGCAAACGTTCTCGTGACTGGCGAGCATGGCACCGGCAAGGAGGTGGTCGCGCGTACCCTCCACGTATTGTCGCCTCGCGCCAATATGCCATTGGTGGCCGTGAACACTGGCGCTCTGCCGGAAGGCACGTTCGAAAGCGAACTTTTCGGGCATGTGAAGGGCGCATTCACCGACGCTCGCACCGACCGCATAGGCCGTTTTGAGTTGGCCGACAACGGCACGATCTTCCTCGACGAAATCGGCAACGTTCCCATGCGCCAGCAGGCGAAACTGCTGCGGGTTATTGAAACGGGTGAAGTCGAGCGTGTAGGTTCCTCGCGCACAAAAAGAGTCAATGTGCGCGTGATCTCGGCAACCAATACCAATCTAGGTGAGGCCATTGCCGGCGGACTATTCCGCGAAGACCTGCTCTTCCGCCTCAACACAGTCGAAATCCACCTGCCCGCACTACGCGAACGTCGAGAAGACATCCCAGCCCTCGCGGCTCACTTCCTGGCCCGTTATGCGCAGCGTTATCGCGTCCAGGTAAAGGGGGTCGCTCCCGCGGCTATGCAGACGATGATGCAGTACGCCTGGCCAGGCAACGTCCGCGAGCTGGAGCACACGCTGGAGCGCGCGGTCCTGATGGCGCGCGGAGACGAGGTGCAGGTCTCGGATTTGGGCTTGAACCTCCAGCGGCCGCAGGGGCAGAATCTGGAAGAGCTCAGCATCGAGGAAGTCGAAGGCATCCTGGTGCGCAAAGCGCTACAGCGCTTCCATGGAAACGTGAGCCAGGCCGCCGAAGCCCTCGGGCTGAGCCGCGGCGCGCTTTATCGTCGCATGGAACGCTATGGACTCTAGCTCCGGCAGCGGTTACCGCAGGCGGGACCGCAGCACCGGCGAGCAGTTCAAAACTCACCGGCTGATCTACGAACGGCGTATGGCCCTGTTCGCCGTGCTCGCTGCTCTTCCCGGAGTGGTCCTCGGTACAGTGCTCGTGTGGGTGCAACTCTGGTCGCGCGATGTCAAGATTGCAACCACAATTTTCGAGCTGTTGCTGTGGTTTCTCCTGACACTAGCCTTGCTGGAGCAGATTGTTCGACCTTTACAGACGTTGGCCAACGTCGTCAGCGCGCTCCGCGAGGAGGACTATTCGTTTCGCGCGCGTGAGGCAAATCCCAACGACGCTCTGGGCGAGCTGTCGCTGGAGATCAACACGCTGGCCGATATTCTCACCGAGCAGCGCATCCAGACCATCGAAGCCACCGCGCTTCTGCGAAGAGTGGTCGACGAAATTGATGTTCCCCTGTTTACGTTCGACCCGCAACAGTCTTTACGATTAGTCAACGCCGCCGGCGAGCGACTGCTGCAACAGCCTGCCGCACGTTTACTGGGGCGAACGGCGAGCGAACTCGGTCTGGACGCCTGCTTTGAAGCCGCCAACGCAACTCTGGTCAGCCTGCCGTACTCCACGCCCAATGCGCGCTGGATGGTGCGCAAGCGCTCGTTCCGCCAGAACGGCGTCCCGCATATGCTCATCGTGCTCTCTGACGTGAGCCGCGCGTTACGTGAACAAGAGCGCAGCGCCTGGCAGCGGCTGATTCGCGTGCTTGGTCATGAGCTGAACAATTCGCTGGCGCCCATCATGTCGATTGCGGGAAGCCTGGCGACGCGGCTCCCTCAACTCGATCTGCCGGAGCAAACCAAGTCCGATTTTCAGCGCGGCCTGGACATCATCGAGTCGCGCACCGCGGCGCTGCATCGCTTCCTGCAGTCTTACCGGCGGCTAGCGACCATGCCGTCTCCGAAGCTGCAGCAGGTGGAACTTTGCCAGCTTGCCGAGCGCGTAGCGATCCTGGAGACGCGATTACCGGTGCGCATCGACCGTGGGCCGGACGTCGTAATGATGATGGACCCCGATCTCATCGAACAGATGCTGATCAACCTGATTCGAAACGCGGTGGATTCGGCCCTGGAGCAGTCGCAGTCCGCTACTGGAGGAGAGCCGGAAGTTGTGCTGCGCTGGCAGCAGCACGACAGCTGCGTGCAACTCATGGTCCAGGATAACGGTATCGGACTGCTCAACCCCAGCAACGCGTTCGTGCCGTTCTACACCACTAAGCAAGGTGGCTCCGGCATCGGTCTCGTGCTCTCACAGCAAATCGTGGAAGCACACGGTGGCACCATTCAGCTTGCCAACCGCAAAGATACACGTGGCTGCATGGTGACGATCGAGTTGCCGCAACGCGTGTGAATGCTTCCGACGACCAGAACCGCCGGCGCCCGTTTTAGGCGGCCCGGCTCCGCGCGGATGAAGGTACTGCGGTCTGTTCGGCCGCAGATGAGCCCGCCAGTGCGTGATCAACCGAAAACGCTCCCGATCCTTTGATGATGGTCACCAGCAACAGCGCGCCTGCCAGAAGGTGATACTCGAAGCCTTCACCCTTTTGCTGCCCCGACCAATTGGCGAAGAAGCCGTAGTGAATGTGCACGGTGAAGACCGCCACCAGCATGTTGCACAGTATCCCAAGCGCCGCGACTCGGCCCAGCAAGCCGACGATCAATCCGAGGCCGCCAAAGAACTCCGCGCAAATCGCCAGGAAGGCCAGTGGAGCGGGAATGTGCATCATCTGGGTGAAAAAGCCCATGGTGCCGTGGAAGCCGTAGCCGCCAAACCAGCCGAGCATCTTCTGGGCTCCGTGGGCAAAGAACACCACACCCAGAGCCAGCCGAACGATGGTGTAGGTGAAGTCGTTGGGTGTGGAAACCAGTTTGCGAAACATTGGGTTTCTCCTTTCCGAACCGTGGTTGTGTTATGCGATGAGCGGGCTGTGCGGCGAGTTGTTGAAGTTTGAGAGACTTTTGCTCCCTATTCCATCTATAAGATGCGTGTTATAACACACAGGTTGCCGAAAATGTAGCTGAATTTTGTTTGGAATCCGGCCGAAACCATCAAGGGTCCCGAAAAACTCGTTCTCCGACAAAATTGAGCGAAGGACTTTCCCTTCTTTAGGAAAGGGTGGGATGGCTTAGGCCACCGGGTCTCAGCGGCGTGGAGCCTTGGTTCATCAGTTTGCGCTGCCCGCGGGTGAGCAGGTCCTACGACCTGCGCGCCGTGACATCGATCTGCTGGATGCGTGTCCTGCTTTCAGTTCCTGCGTCATGGTTTTGTTCGCAAAGACGGCGAACAGAGCCTTCGCCTCCTGCACGAACACGGCGCCGACCTCGGGCTTCTGCTCGGGGGTGGGGCCTACTGCCTGTCGAGCGCCACCAGATGGCCATCGGAAGCATCTGGGTTTGGACCCTGGTCGTCCTTGTAGATCCGTGGCCGCACTTACTTTTCTCCCGCCCTGACCGAACCGTAGGCCTTCTCCCCCGCCCTGAACTCCGCCCAGGAATTGCCCTTCATGTCCTGAAGCACGGGCTTCTCCCAATCGAACTCGGGATGCTCTTTCAGGAAAGGCTCAGCCAGAAAATCTCCGCCGCACGGATACCCCGCGCGCGCCATGAAAGACATGCTCTTCGCCATGGTGCTGTCTGCCACCTGCGCGGTAACTGCCCCGCTGGGATAGTACGGCGGAGCATCCCACTCGGGAGTACCGCGCGGGGAGTTTGGCCCGTGTCCGCACAAGGTGCGCTCGCTCAGTTGTTCTTTTTTCTCATACGTGTCGTAGTGATCGGCGAGAAATTTCTGCGCCATAGCCACATCGATCTGTCCCTTGTACCGGTCCATCAACTGGTCCCAGCGTACGTGCCGTGCGTTCATCGAGCTGCCCGGATTGTTCGGGTCGAAGTCGGTCTCTTCCTTGATCAGCTTGGGATCGCTGGCGAAGTTTGATCCGACGTAATAACCGTCTTTCGTGCGCCACACGCGGTAGTCTTTCAACCCCAGTTCGAAGCGCGCCACCTCGCCGGTCTTGTTGTCGGCCAGCAGCCAGTCGTTGGCATAACCGCCATTGTTGCCGTCAAGCATGATCTTTACGTACTCGTCGATAGAGCTGGCATATTGCAGCGCCTTGCGCGCGCGCGCGAACTCAGCCTTGCCCTTGGGGTCGAAGCCGCGAAATTGCGTAATAGTGGTTTCGGTCACCATCAGCCCGGAGGAGTTGATGCCAAAGTCGTCGTCGCTGACGATAACCCCCGGGAAGCCGTCTTGAATGATGCGATAGCCATTGGTCGGGACAATATCGAATACGATGGTCCAGCGGCTACCGACGGGAAAGTTGGTCCAGTTGCTATGCGCAATCACGGGCCGGTAGTCTTTCGTCATTGAGCCGGTGGCGACGAAGGCGCTGCAATGGTCTGCTGGACGAGCCTGTGCAGTCGCCTGCTTCTGCTGTTGCTCAAGCCACGGCACATAATAGTCGGGGACTTCTTCCATTGCGTTGAGCGCCACTACGTCCCACAGATCCATCTGCACGCCGCGTGCTTTCAGCCCGTCGGCGATGCCTCGCAGCTCGTGCTGATACTCGTGATCCACGCCCGGCCAGATGACGGTCTTCGCGGTTTCGCGGAAAAACTCCCAATCGCGCTTAGTGCGGTGCGTGTCCATAAACTTCACGGCATTAAAGCCATCGGCGATTTCCGCCGACAGCAGATAGCCGTGCTGATATCCGATATCGGCAGGCGAGCCCTCCAGGTGCACATAAATCCACTTTTCGCGTGTGAAGCGATAAGCGGGCTTCAGGCGGGCATCGTCAGCTTGCGGATTGGCGGCAAGGGTTGAGACCCCTGTAAGTGCACAGGCAAGAGACACAAACCAAACTATGACAGCACGGCGGTTGAACATTCAGTCCCCCAATCTCGAGACCATAGGCTGTCAGCAGCTTATCCATTCAGCCGCATCAACTCAACATTCGATATCGCGTGGTGTCGCAAAGGGATGAGTGAGGGATAATGCTTACGCTATGCCTGTCCGCCTGGTGCCATTCCCGAGGTTAATCGACCGTCTGGCGCAGCATTATGGCGAACCGGCTCCGCCTGGCGTAACCCAGCCCTTTGCCATGATTCTGTGGGAGAACGTCGCCTACCTTGCCCACGATACCAGGCGGGCAGAAGCCTTCGCCGAACTTCGCGCAAAGACCGGTCTCACGCCAGCAGGTATTCGAAGGGCGAAGGATTCCCTGCTTCTCGCCATCGCCGGCAGGGGCATCGTTCCGGCGGCAACGAAAGAGAAACTACGGCGGGCTGCCGAGATCGCGCGCGATTCCTTCGGCGATGACCTTACTCCAATACTCGACAAGCCACTTGCTGCTGCCAAGCGAGACTTGCGGAAGTTTCCCGCCATCGGCGAACCGGCTGCGGAAAAAATCTTACTGTTCAATAAGCGTCATCCGATCTTGGCGCTCGAATCGAATGGCCTGCGTGTCCTGGTTCGGTTGGGATATGCGGCCGAACACAAGAACTATTCCACGATGTACAAGAATGTTCAACGGATGCTGGCCCCGCAGTTGCCAGACGATTGCGAAGCACTGATTCGGGCCCATCAGCTTCTCCGCCGGCACGGGCAAGAGATCTGCAAGCGGTCGTCCCCGCTTTGTCAGACCTGCCCCTTACGTCCCAACTGCAACTTCTTTTCCGAGACCGCTGCCGTTCCCGAATCAGGGATTGGCAGACGGGCCTGAACAGCCGGTCAGGGCCGTACTGTCAATAATTTGCAAAAACTTGCTGCCATCTGCTTCCCATCAGGCGAGCATCCAATCCAAATTGTGGAGGTTACTACTTCCGCTTGTGGTCAGCGCAGGTTTAAGATGCAGCAATCGTTGGTTCATCCCCGGGAGTTAAGCTGACCACTGGGAAGCACCGACCGCCAGGGGAACAAAAGCTTGCAGGACAGTCGCCACATTTTTCGTAGTCTTGCCCTTGCCATTCTCTTTGCGGTGTGGGCTGGCCACGCTCTCGCGCAAGGCACGCACGTCCTGCCCCAGCCGGAGCTAGAGCAAGGCTTCCGGCAGATGTACAACCTCGATTTTTCCGGCGCCCACCGCACATTTCGGGCTTACCAGGCGATGGATCCCGAAGATCCACTGGGATTCGTGGCCGATGGGGCAGCTTATCTTTTTTCCGAGTTCAACCGGTTGCACATCCTGGAATCGGACCTGTTCGTCAATGACGAGCGATTCGACAACCGCAGCGCCGAGTATCCCGATCCAGCGGTGAAGACTGCGTTTGAGGCAGCGCTCGGGCGCGGTGACGTACTCGTTGCAAAGACGCTGGCAACATCGCCGAACAATGCGAATGCCCTGTTCGCGCGGGTGCTGGCCAACGGCTTGCGAGGCGACTATGCTGCCATGATCGAAAAGCACAACCTTGCGAGTCTGAGCTACATGAAAGCTTCGCGTGCCACGGCACAGCAATTGCTGGCCGTCGATCCGACCTGCTACGACGCATACCTGGCTATCGGTGTAGAAAACTATTTGCTGGGTTCGACACCTGCTCCCGTGCGTTGGGTGTTGCGCTTGACCGGTGGCCAGACTGATAAAGGGGCTGGTGTTGAACGCCTGCGCAGGACGGCGGAGAAAGGATATTATCTGGCTCCGTTTGCCCGGCTCCTGTTAGCAGTGGCCGCGTTGCGCGATAAGGACAAATCCACGGCGCGAGTGTTGCTCGCCGGACTCGCTCAGGAGTTTCCGCGAAACCAGCTCTATTCCAAAGAGCTTGCCCGAATCGAATAAGCACCAGGGCGCTTCTGGCACTTGCACGCTCGTTGCGTTATTCAGCCGCTTATTGAAAGAACAACGCGTTCTCTTCAGTGAAATTACAACGCATGGCATCTTAGTGCCGCATTTTCAACAGATTGTCGCCAAGATTGCCAAACTTTGCTACTTTGTGTGCAACATTTTTCATATGATCTCTATTGCCGAAATGTTAACTTACTAACCGATAAGCAATTAGCCAAATGTCAAAGTGGAATGCGACTTGCCCACCAAAGCGTAGTGCTGTTGTCAGACCTTTGCGCCTATTTGTCTGTTCGCCCGGCGCGGGCCCAATGAGGGCTCACCTACACATCAACCATGTTTCGTAGTCCTCGATTCGCTGATTTCAGGAGGAACAGTGAGGAAAAGACTTCTGACGATTGCGGTGCCGTGTCTAGGCAACTCGCCAGCGCCGACACCTTCTTCACCTCTGGAAGCCGCGCGTCCGGCTTCACAACCGACGCTATCGACTCAGTTCGTAACGCTGCGATTTCAGGAGGAACAGTGAAGAAAAAGCTTCTGCTTTTGACCCTTGCGGTGCTGTGTATAGCGACCGTCGCCAGCGCCGACACCTTCGTAACTTTCCCAGACCGAGCTACCCAGAATCCAACCGACATCATCGATTGGGGCCAACTTGGACCCAACTCTACTTTCGTCAACAGTCCGGGTTCAGTGACCTCATTCAATGGATTGGGTGCAACGGTTTCCATCCCCGGCCCATTCATGGTTACATGCCAGGATTTCTTCGGCTGCTGGAACGGTAACTTCGAACCCGATGAGAATCTTTTGTACACGGGCAACCAGCTGGGCGGTGGCCCTGGCCCCCTGACCATAGCTTTTGCATCGGGCGTGTCCAGCGTAGGCTTCCAGATTCAGGATCTCTTCTTTGGCCCATTTACTGCCACTCTGCAGGCATTTAACGGTGTCAACTTGTTGTTCACCCTGATCTTGCCGGGCAACTCAAACGGAAACAATGACGGCTCGGCGCTTTTCATGGGTATTGGCGACCTGACTCGCCCTAACATCACCAGCATCGTCATTAGCGATGTAGGCGCTGTCGATGCCAATGACTTCGCCATCAATGCTGTCAGCCTTGCCACAGTACCCGAACCCAGCTCGTTGCTCCTGATGGGTAGTGGGTTGGTTGGGATTGCCAGCCTAGTTCGTCGCAAGCTGGCTCGTTAGGGTGGCATCCTGACGCCGGAGCCTGGTTCCGGGCAACCCAGGAACTGGGCTGGACCTTCGTTCCGGCCCTCGTATGCGCGTTCTCATTTGATCGCGCCATTGAACTGCTGAGAGGGGAGTTTCAAACTATGCGAAAAATTGCAGGATTCTGTTGCATGCTTGCACTGACATTCTGCGCGCTCGCCAGCTTCGCGGCCAGCCAGCAGAAGGTCTTACTCAAGTCCACCACAAAGGAAAGCCCAATTAAGGCAGGATCGATTAAGTATCTAGGACCCGACCACTTCAAGCTCAATAACCTCAAAGCTCAAAACCACTTGTCCACGGCGATGAACCAGAAGATCGCGGCGATGCAGAAGGGCGCAAGCTACAAGAATTGCGCCGGCATCATCACCATCCCGTGCTTTAGCAGCTGGTTCATTTCCGGGTACCGCAACAGCGTTTATACCTATACCATGGTCGGCCAAAGCCCAAAAGCGGGCGGAACAACCACAATTCCGACGCATGTAATTCCATTGGAGACCTGGCTCGTCGGACCGGACAATACCACCGTCTTGTATGATTTCAATCCCCAGGCCGCTAACGGCAACCAGCCATTTTCGCCGCTGAATGACCTACAGTTGCTGACGGAAGGACCCATTTTTGCCAAAAACCCATATCCCGGCGGTGGCGGTCTCGCTGCGGATAATGGTCAGTACAACGACACCGGCTTTCGTGCATCGTTTACTGGTATTAAGAACGCCAACTGGCACACGCTGCTGGGCGCTCCTACGTTCCCGAGCGTACATTACGTGCAGGTGCTGTTTTGGAACAATGGCGACTGGACCTGCTTGTTCGGGAGCGGTCCGCCGTGCACTGGCGGCGACTTCCCGGTCGTGAACATCAATTCGATCACAAGCATCTTCTTGCAGATTCTCGGTCCTGCACATGAGAACGTTCTCAGCACCGAGATACCCATAATCGAGACCGACTTCGTGACTGCATTCGACCCGTCCGGCGGGTGTTGCGTCCTCGGGTTTCACCGATCCAACCAGGGAAACGAAGGACCCAATGCGATCTCGGTTTGGACCTGGGGCACCTTCATTCCTAAAGCCAATAACCCGTTCAGCCCATTCGGAGATGACGTCATGGTCCTGACGCATGAAACGAGCGAGCTCTACCATGATCCGTTTGTCGGAGAGGGCGGGTTAGTCGGTGTTGTGTTGGTCTCACCGTGGGTGGATGGGAGTGCCTCGTTTGGCCAGGCGAACCTGGAAACGGGAGATGCGATTGAAGCGATGAATGCCTCCGACGTGATCTTCCCCCTCACCCAGAATACTTCTGGCGGGTCGTACACCTACTCTGAACAGAACGTGGCGATTCTGCAGTGGTTCACCCGTAACCCGAAGGGTCCTCAGACTGGTCACGGCCCTGGAGTTTACAGCTGGCCCAATACGAATGTGCTTAACAATGGGCATCCATGCGCATCGCAAGCCTTCGTGTATGGAGAGGGCCCGGCAGGTTTCGTCTTTGACGATGGAAGCCCGACCGGCCAGTGCCATTAAACGGCTACACGTAACAATCCTAACTTGCCGGACACTTCGGTGTCCGGCTTTTCTGAACCCGCATCAGCTATTTGAGCTTTGATGGAAGCCTCCGCACCCGGTCGGTTGTCAGGATCCGTTTCACTGGGAAATTTGCTGGTTCTACGGCGAAGGTTCCGGCGGCTTCTTCTTTGCACCTCCGTACTAACTTCGATGTGAGCGTTTGAACCCCACCTGAGCCGGACACTTCGGTGCCTGGCTTTTTTATGGAGCGAACACTGCAGCCCTTTATCCGCCACCGAGCGTGAAGTTCACATTGATCTGCGTATCCACCTCGACCGGTTCGTTGTTGAGCAGATACGGCCGATAGTGCCATTGCTTCACGGCTTCGATCGCTGCCCCGGCGAGCATCGGATGACCGCTAACCAGGCGCAGGTCGCCTACTGTGCCGTCCTTGCCGATGACTGCCTGCAGCACCACCGTTGGAGGCAGTGCACAGGCGATCTCAGTGATCACAGAATTTCGGACTCCCTCGCCCGCGCCTCCCGGCACAAAATCACCAATGCTTGGCGGCACTTCATTCGGGGGCTCATCCCGTTCGCTCGAAATGCCCCGCGGAATCTCCCTCGGCTCGCGCAAAACAGAATCCAGTTCGTTCCAGCTCGCCTGGGGGCGCTGTGGTTGGTTATCCACAACGCGCGCCGGCGCGTGTCCCGGAAGAGGCGAAGGCGTCTCCACCATCGTCCAAAGTTGCTTCGGAAGCGCTTGAGTGTAAATTAGCGGCAACAAGACCAGCACGCCAATCGCACAGACTTCGATGGTGAACGACGCAAGTTTAGGCCAGGCTTTGCGCGAGGGTTTCCTCGCGCCTGAATCGAACAGGCTGTCTTCGAACATGTTCGCCGCTCCTTTCCGATGCCACTACAGACACCGCGAAAGCGGATGTTGGTTCCGTGAATGTGCATCTCGGGAAAAAGGACTTGAGCGGCTTGTGTTTCATAACCCGCAATCATTTGCCTGTCGTTACCGAATGTCGCGATAGCGAATTCCGGTCATACCTTTGCCGAACTCGGTGAGTGATTCCCGGTCAGCGGTGCGGAAGCTGCTGAAGCAAGTTGGCAATCATCTTTAGGTCAGCGACGAACTCTTTCACGTGCTCGTGTCGTGAAGCATCGTCGGCGCACGCAAGATGGACGAGGGATGAACGGTAGCGGTCGCGTGTGGAGCCAGGGGTGATTCGACCCATTGCCGCCGTTGCCTGCTGACCCGAAAATTGTCTTCCGAAGAGAGCTTGTGCCACGGTGGCTCCCAGACAGACAAGGACTTGGGGCTGGATGATCCTCAGCTCGGAATCCAGCCACCGCCGGCAGGCCTCGATTTCGTCTCCGCGCGGCTTTTCGTGAATGCGTCGCTTGCCGCGTTCCGATGCCGCCCATTTGAAATGTTTCACGACGTTGGTGAGGTAAACATCGGCGCGATCAATGCCCGCCTCTTCAAGGGCTTGATCCAACACCTTTCCAGCCGGGCCGACGAAAGGCTGTCCGGTGAGATCTTCCTGATCTCCCGGTTGCTCGCTTATCATCATGATCCTCGCCTTCGACGGGCCTTCACCAAACACAGTCTGGGTTGCTGTCTTCCAGAGATCGCAGGCGCGGCAACCGGTTGCAGCACTACGAAGGTGGTCGACTGAAGTGAGCCCGTACAGCCATTTGGTCGGCTAATTTGGGACTGTTCTCCTCCATTGCGCTACTTGACGAGGTCTTTTTACTTCGTCGTGTCATCTGGGGAGCCGCCGTCGATTGGCGGATGAGTACCTCTAACTCTTCGATGCCGCTAACTATCATCTAGCTGCTAGTAGACCGGTGGCCGACCGCATGCACCGGACAACCGGGAATGAAATCCCTAAATCTCACCTATTGAGGACGTTTCGGCGCTGGGAGGAGCTTGCATGGCCCGTTGTGATGTGTGCGGGAACGAATACGACAAGAGCTTTGAGTTGATTGCCTGAGGCAAACGATACGTCTTTGACAGCTTTGAATGAGCTATTCAAGCCATTGCCCCGGTTTGCGCCCACTGCGGGTGCAATGTGATCGCTCATGGCTCTGAAGCTGAAGGGAAGATTTTTTGCTGCGCTCACTGTGCCCGGGCGATGACGAAATCGGACCTGAGAGACCGCGCCGCGTGACATTGGCAGACCGATGGTTGCGAATTGTTCCCATGCCGGGAGAAGGAGGAATGATGCCAGAACCAGAAAAAGAGGCAATGGAAAGGGCCCAGGAGGATGCACGGGAAGGAAAGTCGCCAAGCACCCAGGCAGGTGAATTTGTCCAGCAGGAGATGCACAACATCCGTGAGGGAAAGCACGGTGCGCGTTCGGCGAACCAGGCCATCGCAATCGGACTATCGGAGGCCCGCCGGGCCGGAGTAAAGCTCCCAGCTCCAAAACAAGGCAAGGCTTCGCCACAAGTTCGGAGGAAGGCCGAGCTGGACCTACAGAAGGGCGAGTCATCGCGCGGCGGAAGCCATCTTCCGGGCGGCGGTCTCGCGCAAGGCGCGCCGCGCTGAAGCGGGAAGGCCATCGGGCTGCAACCCAGCAGAGTCTCAGTCGGCAGGCACGCCAGTCGGCCCCCAAGCGCGGAGCGACAGCTCGTCATGAGGCCGCGATGAAGGCTGTCCGAACCAAGGGAAAAGCAGGCCTGAGAAAAGCCGCCAAGAAGGCGGCGAGGACCCGGGCCCGTCATTCAAGATAACGGGTCTTCGTGCGATACGAGGGGAGGCGCGCCCGTAAGTGTGTGAGCTTTCTCAAGCCGCCAACTTTGAGGCCGCTTCAAGCACGGATCGTGCGGTTTTTCGGCGGCCTTGAGGCTGCTTGTTCCTGCGGGAAGGTACTGGCTTCTCAGCAAATTTGCCGCGTGAAGTGCCCTGTCGAAATTGCGACGGGCGTGAGAACGTATCTCTTCCTTGACCGCGCACCTTCCGGAATGCTGGAGCAGCCTCTGGGCAATTTGGTCCAGCTCAAGCCAGTCGTGCCAGAGGCCGACGGCGTCTTTCACCTCGCCGAGACGATCTACAAGTTGGGTTTGCTCACCTGAAAATCTAAGAACGTAACGCAACTGTTTCGCTAGCTTGCGAAAGTCATGCAGGTTCTGTGCCGAGAGTCGCGGCCAGCGTTGCAATTGTCCCGATAACTGCAAAGCCACGGCCGCAGCGTCTGCGGGCCACTCACGGCTTCGGCCCCCATCGCTCTTGCCTTTGAGGGTGGTAGAAAATCTTTTTAGGTAACGCTGCGCATTTTTTTGCTTCTGGAGCGAGTTCTTGTGCAGCTTTACTGCGCCCTTTATGCGTTGTTGGCGTAGGTATTCCAGTAATGTCAGCCGGCACGGGTCGGTTTGCAGACCGGATGCTAGTTCGCTCAGAACGTCCATGTCGCGAACCGGCCCGGCACTCTTTCGAATGGGATTGACCGCTTTCAGCGTTTTCTTGCCCTTGACTGTGTTATCGAGTAGCAAGGCGTGCAGGGATGCCTCGACTTGTCTGCTTCGGGTCCGAAGCTCGTGGACTTCGTCCGGCGTAGGACGTTTGCCCAGCTTGCGCAGCGATTTACGCAACTTGCGAAAGGGCTTCCAGACTTCATCGGCATTCAGGGGCATGCCTTGTTTCGATGAGTCATGCCGCAGGGCGGTTGTCGCTTGTTTTAGTTGCCGCGCCGAAGCGGTGCTCGTTAGATCTAGCCGCAGCCCGAAGAGCGAGCGCCGGAGAAACTATGAGATCTGGCACCTCGAAAGCGATCGCGCGAACAACTCATTGCCCGCGCGACCTGATGCGGATTCGAAACTCCGCTTGTCTTTGCTAGCTCTTCGGCGGGTTGGACGGAGGCTGGCTTGACTGCGGAGGATTGGTCGAATCCGGAGAGCCTGAGTTCGCTTTCGACTTGCTCTTCTTCTTGTTCTTGGAAGCGGACTGGGAACTCGTGCTCTGGTCCGGCGAGGACGACTGCGACTCAGACGACATGCTGCTGCTCTGGCCAGACGTCCCGGAAGTCGTGCTACTGGCACCGCTGCTAGGGGACGTCGAGCTAGGCTGCTGACTTCCAGTTGCACTCTGGCCCTGGGTTGCGGAGGTTGACGGCGACTGCGGACTGGTGGCTGTACTCTGTGCGCTCGCCGCGGCCGTCGCACAGATCAAGCCCGTTGTCAGCAGACTGTAAATGGCAATTTTCTCCAACTGCTTCACTGACGAATTCTCCTTAAGTGACGTGCATGAACTGGACGAACTCGCGCACAGATATAGGGTTGCGGACCGATACCTTACCTTAGGGCCGGCAGAGATCTATTTGAATCGGGTATTGTCCTTAACCACTCAAGGAAATCCACTTAACCGGTGAATGTGCTCAGACCGATGCCTAAGGGAAGTGGGGAAAATACGGCTCTAAACCTCGAAAATCCGGTACACCGCCGGGGGTTGCTGGGCCTGCAAGAGAGTAATCGCGACGTTGTAGACTGGAATTCCGCCAGTGGTTCGTCCTTCGAGGCTGCCGTGATGCGCATGGCCGTGCAACACCAAATCGGCCCCGTGGCGGTCAATGACTTCGGCCAGGCGCGAGGTGCCGAGGAAGGGGAAAATCTCCGCCGCCTCTCCCTGTACGGTCGTTGCAATCGGCGAATAATGCAAAACCACAATCCGCTTTCGCGAGCGCAATTGGGAAAGGCCACGCTCAAGCTTAAGCGCTTCGTCCACCGAAGCTCGAACAAAAGCTTTAATCTCAGGTTCTCCAAAGGCGGTCAAAACCCCGCGACCAAAACCGCCGATGAATCCCTTCGCGCCGGCAAAACCAACCCCATCGCGCTCGTAGGCGCTTCCGTCCAAAACTTTGACCCCGGCCGCGACCAGCATGTTCATCAACTCATGCTCGTGTCCGCACTCATAATCGTGATTTCCCAGCACGACAATCGTGGGCACGCGCGATCGCACCAGTATGTTGAGCAACGGCTCCATCTCTGCGGGCTGGCCGTAGTTGGTTAGATCGCCGGCAACGATCAACACGTCGGCTTCATCGCGCACTCGTTGAAGCTGGTCGTGCAGAACGCTGTGGCGTTGCGGCGCAAAATGCAAGTCGGCGGTCGCTGCAATTCTCATTTCTGCCTATGCGGAGCAGGTCTCTGGATCATCAGGCGCAGCCCTCTTCTACAGTCGTGATCTTCGGACTGCGCTGGCGCGATCTCTTCAGCAGATCATCAAGTCCCCATTCGATTACGTCGATGGCAAACATATTCTCATCAATGAGACTGCCCCGAAACTTTGCCTTTTGGTTCGGGGAGGCGATTTCACCTTCAAATCGAGCCAGCAAGTCGTCCCAGAGCACGCGCGGTACGTAGTCAGAGTGGGCGGGATACACGTAGTGGAAGAGAATGAGAGGCCAGAGCAGCATTTCCCAGTGTTCGCCGGCAAGCTGCAGGATACGGTCCCAGTCCAGCTTTCCGCGTGTCGCATAGATAATGTGAGCGATATCGGCGCCGTCGAAGCGTTCACGACGGACCACAAAAAGCTTTGATGTCAGGAGCTCCTCCCGGGCAAGTACTCTCGATGCGACTCCAGCGACCATTGCCGGATGGGCTCGCTGAATCCAGGAGCTGTCAACAGAGATCAGCCCGTTACTCATTCCAGTGATTAGGTCCACGAAGAAACCGTCGCGGTGCGCCTTTGCCAACCAGACGGGATCGCACACCTCGCATTCAAAGCCGCGCTTCTTCAGTTGGGTTAGCGCCATGGACGCATGTTCCGTGGTCAGAAAGATGTCCAGATCTTTGGTATCTCGGCAAATTCCCGTGTGTTGTCGTAATGCAAACGCTCCTGCCACCGCGTAGGGTATCGGCATCCCTTCCAGCAGTTCGAGCATGTCGCGAAACAGAATTTCCTGCTCGATTGGGAGCTGCGGTACTGCAGAAGATGTCGCCGGAATTTCATCGAGCTGCAGCTTGTTGTTTATCGGCATTGGCACCTGTTCTCTGGTCTATGCGCAATCCCGACGTCTTTCGCGGCGGCAAATTGCGCCACTATCGCATCCCCGTTAGATGCTGGCAGCACCACGGCGATACCAGCGGAGCACTGGAAATTCAGCAACCTAACTGGTCCCGCTGGGTATAGCACATGCCAGAGTGACGAGCGAAGTTGGGCAACTTCTTGCGAAGCCCGAGCCATCGAACAACTTGCGTGTGCGGGTTCGCACACGTGGTTAGGTCAAGCACAGGCGCAATCGCTATAATGAACATTGCATGATGGGCCTTATGTATGCGGCCGTGACCTACGTCCGCAGTCCGGCTGGCATGTTCGTTGAGGAAATGCGGCGTGATCTGCATCCCGCACACACACACGCCGACGCCCACATTACCATCCTTCCACCGAGACCGCTCCACGGCACGGAAGCCGAAGCCATACAGCTACTTCGCGACACCTGCCGCACGATCAATCCCTTCGATGTCACAATGGGAGACGTCGAGACCTTTGTTCCAACCACTCCTACAGTTTTCATCCGCGTGGCTCATGGCGCTTATCGCATTCGTGAGCTGCACGATCATCTGAACCGGGGCGCGCTATTCTACTGCGAACCTTGGCCGTATATGCCGCACTTAACAATTGCCAAGATGGACACCATCGAGGAGGCACGCAAGGCACTCGGCCTTGCTCGCGGGCGCTGGGACAATTGTGAGGATAGTCGCCGGATTCACATCAAAACTATCACCTTCGTGAAAGGCGTGGGCGAGCGTTGGATTGACCTGGCCAGAATTCCGCTCGCCGACTCAACAGCCTGATAAAAAAGTCGCTTCAGGCGATGTTTGACGGGCCACGGAATTCAGGGCCTGCGGAAAAGTCGTTATTGCGAAAGATTTGTGTCGGGGCACGACTTCATTCGTGCCGCCTATCGCTTTATATTTAACTCTTCGCGGCCAAGAATGTTGTCGTTCGGCTCTTATTGGGGCTGCGGCCTGGCGATAGTACTGGGTCCATTGCTTGCAGTTGCAGCCCTACGTCTGCCGCCGAGACAGCCGAATCGGGAGATGGCGGTGCACGCCTCACCCACACCCCTTTTCAATTTGACGCATCACACCGCGGCAGACCATTAATAGTTAGTGGACGATGTCCACACTTGCGTGCACTTCTATGGTCGGGCGTCTGACCACCATCCGCCCATCCGGTTCCTCATAGTAATAATAGGGGCGTCCTTGATAAGTGTAGGTCCGACAGCCGTACTTCTTGGCCTGGCCGGGAGGGAGTCCGCAATTGCCCCATCCAGTCTTTTTGCCTTGACTCCATCCTGGAGGGCGATCGTCGCTCCCGTACAAGTGGTATTCATAGCCACCTCGCTGCTGCCAACCCTGATCGTCGCGGTCGCTCGAATGCTTGCTTCCTTGCTGGTGTTTTTCTCCTTTGTCGCCGTGATCCGCCATCAGGTTAGGCCCTCCAATGGCCAACGCCGCGGCCAGTGCGAATATTGCTAGAAGTTGCCTCCTCATGTGTCCTCCACAGTCTCCTTTGCAAGTGCAGTGCCGCATCATCCCCGTCGCTATTTAAGCAAGCGGGCACCGCGAATCCTGACTGGCGGAATGCAGCTATTCGCCCGAGGTTGTTGGGCAAGCGGGTTTGAGGACTAGTTTGCTTGATCACACCTCTTGAAATGGGGCATCGGCCCGGCGGAGGTTCATTTGGTGCAAACATTTGCACAGTGTGACCGATCAGGTCGCGATACTTCCATGATTTACTGCTGCTTAAGAGTGGCAATGCGCTTGCTCCACTACTGCTACTGCTTCGAGAGCACAGTTGATTCGGCTTTGCCAATGCCGTCGCCTTTTTGAAATCTCAGGCGTAGCGTGAGGATGCTGACATCTACAACTTCTCCAGTCGAGGAATCGAAGCCATGAGATCGATCATGGTTACTGTGTTCACAGCCGCTCTTGTCTTTGGAGCGACGATGCACGCCCAAGACGTTCACGAGGTACAAACTCTAACAAATGTTACCTCGACAAATGTCTCGGTACCCCACGAGTCGATACCTCAATCGTCGACGTCCAAAATGTCTACGCCCCGGACGTCGATACCCCACATGGTGATTCCAACAACTTCGATACCCCATACGTCGATTCCAGCAACCTCGATCCCAGCACCTTCGATACCCCACACCTCGATAGTTCAAAGTCCAATACCGAGGACCTCAATACCCAAAGCCTCAATGCCCACGACGTCGATACCTAAGACCTCCATACCCTAATTTTCAGCAGTTCCGCAGCCCTTGAAAGGCTACCTTGATGCCCCAGCGGACCTTAAACGAGTCGCTCAACCCCGGGGGATGAGAGGCTCCTCTGAAGTGATATTGCTAGCCCGCCTTCTAAGATGTGGTAACTCAATTGCTAGCGCACACAGATAGCGACGCACGGATCACGCGTTTAGCCTTTCTAAACTAATATGGCATCCTCAGTAGCTTCTACCTTTGACCAGCGCCAATGCACGGACAGTGCAGGCCGCCCCTTAGCTCTGCTTTTCACTGTCACAATCTTCTGGTCATCGGCCCTCCTGTTTCTCTTGGAACCGATGTTCGCAAAGATGATTCTGCCGATTTTTGGAGGTTCACCCGCGGTCTGGAACACGTCGATGGTGTTCTTTCAGGTAGCGCTTTTCCTGGCTTACGTTTACAGCCACTATGTTGCACAACGACCCCTGGCACAATCCGTCTGGATTCATTCAATTGCAGCGTCCATGCCCCTTTTCGTGCTCCCCATAGGGATTCGATCTGTCGGCAATCTGAATATGGTGGTAAACCACCCCGCGATCGCAGTTGTGATGATTGCGGTAAGCAGCATTGGGCTTCCCTTCTTTATGGTTGCGGTAAGTGCGCCTTTGCTACAGAAATGGCTCTCGCAAACAAACCACCTCGACGCATCTGATCCATACTTTCTCTATGCCGCAAGCAACGCCGGTAGCCTGATCGGATTGGCCCTGTATCCATGCCTTCTGGAGCCCGCGTTTCGGACCGGTCAACAAGCTGTCATATGGTCTGTTGGCTATGCGGTTTTTCTAGCACTAACGATTGCTTCGGGCCTTGCCGCGTGCCGATGGCACTCACCCGCAGCAGTGCAAGCAGCTAGCAGTCACGAGGCCGCGCCTGAAGTGAAAGACAAGCTGCTCTGGGCGGCTCTCGCTTTTGTTCCCGGCAGTCTTCTGTATGCTTTTACAGCGCAGCTCTCCCTCGACTTTCCACCCATCCCGCTTCTCTGGGTTCTTCCGTTAGGTCTCTACTTAGCGACATTCATTCTGGCCTTCTCTGCGCCCTTTGAGAGGCTTCGTCCCTTCGCGCGGGTGCTTCCATCTGTCATCGTGGCGGCTATGACGATGTTCTTGTTAGGATTCGGCGCTCGAATTGGAGGTTGGGTAGCCTTAGGGGTTCTCAAGCTGAGCTGTTTTGTTCTGATGGCTCTAGCATTTCACGGGGAGTTGGCGCGACGGAGGCCCGACCGTCGGCACTTGACTGAATACTACTTGTGGATTTCGGCCGGCGGAATCCTCGGAGGGCTGCTGAATAGCTTTGTAGCGCCGGTCGTATTTTCGGATTTTTGGGAATATCCGCTGACTTTAATTGTTGCCGCCGCGCTTCTGCCGGCGTTTGCCGCCGTCAGTCGGCGTCGCGTCAATTTAAATACCATCGCCGTTGCTGTCATACTCACTAGTATTGCGGGGCTGGCTTTGCGCGCAATCCCTTGGTCGGGTACACCGGCTTTGAGGATTGCGGTGCTGTTCATGGGCGCTCTGCTTTGCATTCGCGTGCCTGTTAAATGGACTGCCGCTGTACTTGTGCTCATCTCACTTTCCGTCGGCTGGGTGCGTCCCCTGCCTCCGCTCTTTCGGAACCGCAGCTTCTTCGGCAGGTATCAGGTCACCACGGAGGCGGACGGGAAATGGCGCATTCTAATTCACGGCACGACCACGCACGGACTACAACGAGTCGTGGATTCACCCCGAACGACGACACCAGGAGGTTACTATCTGCCCGCCAAAGCAGCCCTTGAGTTGGCCCTTCGCAACAAGCCAGCCGCCAACATCGCAGTTGTTGGTCTAGGAGCAGGGATGATCGCCTGCTACGCTAGTGCACAGCAATCAACGACGTTTTTTGAAATCGACCCACTTGTTGAGCACATTGCGAACCGTTACTTTACGTTTCTTTCACAATGTATCGGGCCTAAGAATGTCGTGCTTGGGGACGCGCGGCTGACATTAATTAATGCCGCCTCCCAGTCGTTCGATGTCATTATCCTGGATGCGTTCAGTTCCGATGCGATACCCATTCACCTGCTTACCGAGGAAGCGTTCCGTCTCTATCGTGAGAAGTTGACGGCGGACGGCTTGCTGCTGGTGCACATTTCCAATAACTATCTCGACTTAGCTCCGGTGGTGGCCGCGTCGGGTGCACAGGCAGGGTATTCAATACTTCTGTTCGACGATACCCAAGTGACGCCAGCCGAAGCCTCAAAGGGACACTGGGGGTCGCTATGGGCTGCAGTTCTGCCTTTGGCTTGCACTAGGGAGTTTGAAGCCCATGGTTGGCAGCCGTACACCGATCGTAGGGTGGAGTGGACTGACGATCATTCGAGTATCTTTGGTGTCATGAAATGGAAGAAGTTGCTGGGGATTGATTTGCTTGCATTAGGCCGCGCCAGACCTTAATCGGTCGCCAATGCCCCGATCGCACATCCGCGAGGGACTCTGAGACGCACCGTGATAAATTGGCACTTTTGGCGACCGGATTGAGAGACCACCCGTAGCTAGCCACCCAGCCTTGGGATAACCACCTGGGGGTCTCGGGTGGGTGAAGGGATTCGAACCCTTGACAGCCGGAGCCACAGTTGGGCTTACGGATGGGCCCTCAGGCGGATTCAATAACGTACAGACGGAACAAGTTGTGCAGGTTGGGCGCCATCGCTCTCATTTGGCAGTTAATGGGCAACAGATTGGGCAATGAAAGCGAAGTGCGAACGCCGACCTGTTTGTGCTCTAAGTTCTAGTCGAATGAATAGCAGTAGTCTGGAATGCCCTGGAAACTTCGAAAGAGTTGTCGCGACGCGAAGTCACTTCAAAAGCTTGCAGTGTAGCCAATCGAGCCTTTAGTGGATACTGTCTTGCTCACTCCCACCGTCCACTGGATAGGGATGGTGACCGTGTTTTCGCCGCGAAACGCAGGAGTGTGGCCCTCCGCCGGGATGTGGCCATTGCCGCTACATCCCGTCGCATCAAACTCCACAAGACCGATACTCAGGGTGGCCTTGTCGAGAGATGTCAGCCTGTAACGAACTGTGACGGTGAATTGCGTTGGTTCCCCTTGTTTCAAGTGTGAACCGTTGGGTGGCGTAGCGTCCAAAATCATAACTCCCTCTGGCCCATCTCCGAGGGTGTTCTCTTTCTTCGGCCCGATTGAAGACGCCTGCCCACTTGTCGACAAAGACCCGGTCTTCACAGGGTCTTGTGAAGCGTTTTTCGCAGTGTCCACTTGCTCCTGAGGTGGCGACAGCACCAGGTCAACCTTCGTGTCGGCACTGACCTTGACGTTGGGCGGCGGCGTCTGCGCAATGACCGTGTTGGCTTCTTTCGATGGGTCGATTTGCGTTCTTGTCCGGCCCACGGCAAGATGCGCAGACTCCAGTTTTGTGGTTGCTTCGGCTAGAGTGCCTCCGCGAACGTCTGGCACCGTCGGGTTCTTTTGCGACAAATAAAAGTAAGCCGCTATGGCTCCGAGTAGGGCCAGACCGCCGGCAATAAGAGAAGGAATCAGACGTGACCTCTTCTTGGGCTCCACATCTCCGTACGTTCCGTCGGGAGATGGCCGAGGTGCCGGCTGAACTGGCAAAGGTGTTGGAACTGGCTGGGCTTCGCGCCGGAGGTCGGCCTGAACAGGGCTCGGTTTCGGAGGCTCAACTGGTGGCGTAGGCGGTTCAACAAACGGACGCAGAGCTTTGATTAGAAGCTGGACGTCGGAGTTCCATCGTGGATGAGTCAGCTCTACACAGTTACGGTACG